>Ga0187894_10000905_pt1 | contig 39458 bp, 35 predicted proteins | sample GBC1701081metaG_FD_136650 | JGI IMG/M metagenome (GOLD analysis project Ga0187894, IMG submission 136650) | White microbial mat communities from a lava cave in the Kipuka Kanohina Cave System on the Island of Hawaii, USA - GBC170108-1 metaG ... | reverse complement strand
GAACCGACCGACGCCGCCTACGATCCTTCGAAGACCGGTCCCGAGGTCGACGTCCGGTGGCAGCCCAGCAACCTTCGCTACGCCTACCATCCCAGCGACCTGGAGCTCATCGGCTCAGATCGGAGGATCACCGTGCGCGCCATAGGGGAGGCGAACCATCCCTTCGCCGGCGCCGGGCAGCTCACGCCCGGGCGAGGACGTCGAGCAGGGTGCGGTTGTCCTCGGGCGTCATGGAGGTGACGCGGATGGTGCCGGGGAAGTCCGGGCGCGTGCGCACGCGCACCCGGTGGCTGGCCAGGTGCGCGTGCAGGCGCGAAGGGTCGAGACCGTCGACACGCACCAGGAAGAAGTTGGCGGCGCTCGGATACGGCGAGAAGCCCGGCAGGGCCGCGAGCCCTTCGCGCAGGGCGGCGCTGTCGGCGGCGATGCGGGAGACGACGTCGCGCAGGTAGGCTTGATCGCCAAGCGCCGTCTCGGCGGCCGCCAGGGCCATCGAATCGACGCACCAGGGGACGCGCATCCGCGCCATCTTTTCCGCCACGCCGGCGTGGGCCGCCACGTAGCCGATGCGCAGGCCGGCGAGGCCGTAGGCCTTCGAGAAGGTCTTGAGCACGACCAGGTTCGGTCGCTCGCGCACCCAGGGCGCGAACGTGATACCAGCGTACTCCGCGTACGCTTCGTCGACGATGAACAGGCAGTCCGGCAGGCCATCGAGGAGAGCCGTGAGCGCGGGGCGGTCGAGAAGCAGGTTGCCGGTGGGGTTGTTGGGGCTGGAGATGAGGGCCACCCGCGCGCCCGTGCGCCGGCCTTCCTCGATGAACCGCTCCACAGGCAGGCTCCAGGTTCCCGGCTCCAGCGGCACCTCGACGATTTCGCTGGCGCACCGGCGGGCGACCTCGACGAAGCGCTCGTACGACGGGTAGGGGCAGATGAGGCGGCCGCGCTCCAGGAGGAGGCTGGCCACCAGCTGCCAGACCAGACCCTCGCCGCAGCCGTTGTAGACGAGGAAGTTGTCGGCCGGGAGATCGTACAGGGCGGAGAGCCGGGCGCGCAGGGCGGCGCCGTCCTCGTCGCCGTAGAACCGGTACTCTTTCCCGCGCGCGAACGCGACCAGCGCCTCGACGACGGCCGGCGAGCAGCCGTAGGGGTTGATGGCGGCGTCAAACCGGTGGATATCGGTGGTCATGCGATTCCCTCTCATAGGAGGTTAGCGGCCAAACCGGCCGAGCAGGGTGCTGGCTTCCGACAGGCGGAGAGCGCGCGCAGCGGCGAAGTACACGGCGGCGCCCACGACGACGGATCCCAGCGCGGCCAGCGCGCCGGGCAGATGGGCGGCGATCAGCCACACCACCCCGGCCATGAGGCCGGCGGCGGCAAGGATCCGGGTCAGCGCGCCGAGCAGCGACAGGGTGAGCAGGCCGCCGACCGCGAGCTGGAAGGCGCCGATCAGGATCAGGAAATTGGCGATGGCCGCGACGGAGGTCCCGAGCGCCAGCCCCACGTGACCGAAGTGCTGGAAGGTGACGAGGTTCCAGATCAGGTTGGCCGCCACGGCCGCCGCGCTCGCGGCCAACGGCAGGCGCGGCCGCGACAGCGCGTAGAACGCCGGCGCCATCACCTTGATGCCCGAATAGGCCACCAACCCGACCGCGTAGGCGCGGACGGCGCGCGCGGTCTCGAGGGTGGCCCCGGGCGTGAATCGGCCGTGCTCGAAGATGAGGCGGACGATGGGCTCGGCCAGCAGCGCCAGCCCGATGGTGGACGGCACGGTGAGAAAGAAGACCAGGCGCAGCGCGCGCCGCAGCGTATCGCGCATGGCCGGCATGTCGCCGGCGGCGGCGTCGCGCGACAGATGGGTCAGCGACGCGGTCCCTACGGCGACGCCAAACACCCCGATGGGCAAGTGCATCAAGCGGAAGGCGGCGTTGAGCCACGAGGCTCCGCCTACGATGTGGCTGGCGAACCACGAGTTGACGGCCACATTGACCTGCTCGGCGGCGACACCGACGGCGGCCGGTGCCATGAGCGCCGCGATCCCGCGGGTGCCCGGGTCCGCGAGGCGCACGTCGGGCGTAAAGCGGAATCGAAACCCCAACCGGCGCAGCGGCGGGACCTGCACCGCGAGCTGCGCCAGGCCGCCGACCACGGCCAGCGCCGCCCACGCGGTGACCGCCGCCCGATGGGAGGGCGGCGCGGCCAGCAGCAGCGCACCCCCGACGATGGCCACCGTGTTGAACATGGACGACGCGAGGGCCGGCGCGGTGTAGCGCTCTTCGGCGTTCAAAATCCCCATGGCCACCACGGCCAGTGAGATGGTGGGGAGAAACGGCATCATGATGCGTACGAGCTCCGCGCACACATCGGCGGTGGCGGCGTCGAACCCGCCGCCGAAGAGCCGGACGATCGGGTGCGGGAAGAGCATCGCCGCGACGGCCAGCGCGCCGAGATAGATGGTGAGCGTCGAGAGCACGCGGTTGGCGAGAGCGAACGCCGCCGCGCGCGACTCGCCCCGCAGGGCGATCATGTAGCGCGGCACGAAGGCGGAGGAGAGCGCGCCCTCCGCGAACAGGTCGCGCAGGAGGCTGGGGATGCGGAATGCCACCAGGAACGCGTCGGAAAGGCCGGTGGCGCCCAGGGTGGCGAAGAAGAGCTGTTCGCGCAGGAGCCCGAGCAGCCGCGACAGCATGGTGAACGCGCCGACCCTGCGCGCGCCGCGGGCGAGCCGCGTCGCCTGGTCCGGCGGCGGCGGCGATGACTCGGGCGGCGGCGGGTGGGGCATCCCGGCGACGACGTTAGAGGGCCTGGCGGCGCCTGGCAAAGGAAGCCGTGATACTGTCGTCAAGCGATGGGAGCGCGATCCCGCGGCGCGCGACGCTCAGGGCGGTTCCTCCGCGCCGCATGGCTGGTCGCAGGGGTCATCGCGCCGTCGGTCGCGGCCGCGGATCCCGCCGACGGCGGTGTTCCCGATGCGGCCGGCGTGGGCTCCGACGCAAGCGGCGCCACGCGTGCGGACGCGACGGGGTCGGGCTCCCCTTCGGGGCGCGCCCCCGACGACGCGCCGACGACGCCCCGGTTTCCCGTCGGTACGCCGTGGTTGGTGGTGGGGCCCGTCGCGCGGGCCAGTGCGGTTCCGGCGCGGCTGGTCACCAAGGTCCACGCCTCATACAGAGCCGCGGTTCAAGGCTGGCAGGGCGTGCGCGCCTTGGGACCGCCCGGCCCGAACGAGCACCCGCTGCCGCTGGAGTGCGCGCAGCGTGCCGATTGCCGAGGCGGCGTCGTGGGGCGCCATCCGGAGAAATACAGCGTCGTGTCCTGGCTGTCGCCGCTGCCTGGAAAGATGTACGAGCTCGCCATCGTGGTGGTGGAGCCACGCACGGCGAAAACTCGGCTACAGGATTCATTCCCGGTTTCGGCGGCGGAGATCGAGCGGGGGGAACGGCCCGGCCAGGTGCTGGTGATCGTGGCGGACCGGCTGGACCGCGAGCTGTTCGGGAAGTCGACGCGCCCGCGCTCCGCGGCAAAGGCTGTGGCGATCGCGGGCGCCGCCTCGGTTGGCGCAGCGGCGGCGCCGGTCGTCGCGAAGCAGGCGTCTCGCAGTGGGAAGGACGGCGTGGGTTCTAGTGCCGGAGCGATGGTCGCTGGTGCCGCGATCGGCGCGGTTGCCGGCGCGGCCCTGGCCTCAGGATCAGAGCCGAAGGCCGGTAGCGTGGAGGCGCGGACGAAGGCGGTCACGCAGATGCCGGAGCCGATTCCTATGCCGCGCCCGACACCGATCGCGGCGCCTATGGCGATTCCGGCCCCGACGCCAGCCCCGCCCCCGACGGTGATGCCCGCGCCGCCGACGCCACCGCCGACCCCGACCCCCGCAGTGATGCCCGCACCGATGCCGACGCCAACCCCCGCGGTGACGCCGACGCCCGCGCCCGCGCCCGCCCCGACTCCCACGGGTCTGGTTGCGGCGCCGGTCAAGGTGGCCATCGACACCGCCCGTAAACCCCCGGTCAAGGCGGAGCCGAAGGCGATCGAGGCTGGCGGCGAAACGAAGAAAGCGAGCGAGCCGAGCGAGGCCCTGCCGCGCGAGATCCCGGATCGGACGCCCGAGGTTCCTCCGGCCCGCGAAGCGCCGGCGCCCCCGCCCGCGCCCGCACCCAGCGTCCGACGGTCCGCCCGCACCGCGGCCGTGACCGCGACGTCCCTCCGGGCCGACGTTCGGCGAGCCGATGCTCTGCGCGCGCGCGGCGTATCCCTGGCGCGCCCGGCCCTCGCGCGCGTCTTGTGGGCGCGCGACTACGGCGTCGGCCATGACGGACGCGTGTTCGCGGAGAACGCGGTTCATGCCCGCCGTTCGCTGGCCTCCGCCGCCAAGTTTTTGACCGCGATGCGCACCGCCCGCGACGAGCTGGCCGAGATGGCTGCCGTCAACGACGAAGCGCTGCTCTCGGGCGGGCTGCCCGAAGGATCCGTCCTGTGGGTCATGGAGATTCAAGCGGCGCACGCAGAGCTGTCCCAGATCCTGACGCCGCTGGAGGCCACTTACGGGGACCTGACCCGGCTTTACACGATGACCGCGGCGGATCTCGAGCTGGCGGCCCGCGAGTCCATCACGGGCGCTGAGGTGGTCGCGGCCACGCCGCCTCCGCCTCTCGACCGCGCGCTCGCCTTCGAGCTGTCGCCCGCTGGCGGATACGCCGCCTATGAAGATCGCGGCCACACCGCCGGAAAAGCCGAGATGGCGCGAGCCGGCGGACGCCTCTACTACGACACCGGCGACAGCTTCTTCGGCGCGCGCGCGCGTCTGCGGCGCGACGTGGCGCCGGCGCCCTACCAGCGCGGTGACGCATCCGTCGAGCTGGACCACGACGGCCGCGCGGTCGACTTCGGGGTGCGGGCGCTCGGCCGCGCTTTCGCAGAGCGCGATCCCGCCGTCACGCGCGACGGTGAAAAGGCCGACCACCTCGCCGTCGGCCTGGCTGGGAACGCCGGCTTGACCATCGGCCGCTTTCTTTCTGTGACCGCGCGCGCCGAGGGCCAGGACACCCGCTACACGTTCAAGGAAGACGTGGGTAGCAGCCTCGATCACCGCTACGCCGAAGGCGCCGCCGGCGGCGAGCTCGCTCTGCCCATCGGCCGCGTCACCGCCAACCTGGGCGCGGCGCTGCGTGACGGCGGCGATCTGGTGGATCAGTTCGTCCGCGTCGCTCCCTCGGGCGGCTACCAGATCGATCTCGGCTTCGCCAGGCTCCGGGCGGACGCAACGTATCTGCGCGATGATTGGCAAGGCAACGCCTTCCAGGATTCCGGGTGGGCCGCGGGGCGCCTGCGCCTGGAGCGCCGCGGTCCGGGCGGCGGCAGCGAGCTCGAGGTGTTCGCGGACCGCCTCCGCTTCGACACGCCCGAGCTGGCCGCCGACCTCGGGTACTCGCGCATCGGCGCGCTCTACCGCCGGGTCGAGGAAACCCACCGCGGCCAAGACATCACCGAGATTTCCACCTCCCTGCGCGACGGCGCCCCGTCGCTCCCCGTCGATCCGGACGAAGTGCTGCTGGGCGATTTCTTCCGTCTCCAGGTGCGGCGCCGCCGCGAGCCCTTCGCCCGGGGACGCCGGCCCGAGCCCTATCACGACGTGCACCTCCTTTATGAAGTGCGGCCTGACACCCCGGCCCCCGACCGCAACACCCACCTCGGCAATCTGCGGCTGGGGTTGGGCTGGGCGCGCGCGACATCCGGCGGTGGCGCCGTCCGCTACGGTGTCATCCTCGGACACCTGCTGGTCGTCGACGGCCAGATGGGCGTCGAGCCGGGGATCGACCGCGGCAGCTATGCCAAAGCTGGCTTCGAGGTGCGCTATGACGCGCCACTGGCGTCCAGCACCACGCTGCACCTGGGGTTGCAACCGCTCTACCAAGTGGCCTACACGGCCCTCGGCGAGCCCGCGGCGGCCGGCACCACCTTCGCCAGCGCCCAGGTCAACGCCGGCATCCGCTTCCGATTGGGTGCCGGTTTTTATTTGCACGTCGACTACCGACACGCGTCGGCCATGCGCGGCAATCAGTGGACCCCGCCGCTCGGCGTTTTGAACGAAGGTTACGCGTCGGTGGTTTACTGGCACGAGGGCGAGCTGCGGCTGCCGCCCCCGGTCGCGCTCGCCGGAGGCGGACTGTGAGGGATCTTGTCGGCCGCGGCTGGAAAGTGACCGTGGCCCTAGCGTTCGCCCTATCCTCGGGTAGGGCAGCGGCGGCGGCCGAGACGCTGGCGAATCCGCCCCTCGTGGTGACCATCCGCGGGGTAGGCGCCGTGAGGGATCCCGGAATCGACGCGGCGGCGCTGATGAGCCGCGCGCTCGGGGGGCGCCTGGTCTCGCTGGTGGAGCCTTCCGTCGAGGAGGCGCGCGCCGCCCTTTATGTCGCGGACGTCGTGTATCTGAACCTGCGCCAGCGCGCCTCGTCACAGCACGGGCCCGCCGGACTGGTCTTCGGGCGCGCCGACGAGGACGTCCTGTCGACCCGCGCCCTGGCCAGCGCCCTTGCGCAGGGATCGCCGCCGCCCCGTCTGGTGCTGGTCAATGGCAGCGGCACCGGGGCCGACCTGGGCAGCGTCCTCGACAAGCAGAAGACGGCGGTGGTGGGGTTCACCGGACCGGTCCACGGCGTGATCGAAGAAGGTCTCTTCGTCCGCTTGATCGAACGGTTCGTCGCCTGCCAAGGCACCACCTGTCCCACCCTGCGCGAGGCCTTCGCCGCCCTTGCGCCCGCCGACCGGCCGCGCGTGCTGGCCTTGCGCGGCCGCGAGGACCTGCGATTCCCCAGCGTCGCCGGTCACGCGGGCAACGCAGACCTCGACATCCGCATCAAAGGGACCGTGCTCGACAGGAACGGCAAGCCCGCCGCCCGCGCTCACGTCGAGGCCCCGTCCTTCCCCGGCGCCGTCGCCATCGCCGACGGCGCGGGCGCGTTCGTGCTGACGGTGACGGCGCCGACCGCCACCACCATACGCCTCCGCGCCCGCTTGCCGCACCAGACCGGCGCGACGGAGGCCCGCGGCGGCAGCGGCGCCCGCGAGGCGCGCATCCGGCTCGATTCCCCGAAGGAGGATGGGACGGTCGATGATCTGGATGCGCTGGCGTCCCGTCTGTCGGTGACCGTGCCCACCCAGCCGCCGTACGAGATCAACGATCGCAAAGTGGAAGACCGCCTGCGCGCGCTGGTGGCGGCGTATGTTCAGGACGCGCGGCTGCTGCGTTTCTCGCTGGACGAGATGTCACCGCTGCTGGCGCGGTTCGAACAAGCGCTGGCCCGGGGGACGCGCCGCGTGCGATCGATTCCCGCCGGCCCGCCGTCGCTGACGCGGCCCCAGGTCACGTTGTGCAATGACCACGACCTCCGTTACTACTATGGCCGCCTGCGCGACCTGCGGATCACGTACGAACGCCGGTACACGCGAGCCGCCGACAGCGCGGAGGCGCTGCGCATCCTGGCCACGCAGGCTCCCCACCTGGCCGACCGCACGGACGCCGCTCCCGTGCTGGCGGCCGCCCGCCTCCTCCGTCGCGATCACGCCGACAACCTCCGCCGTCTGGACGCGGCCGGCTATTCGCTGCGGTCGCTCGGGTGCCGCGAAGAGCTGATGGACGTCGCCCGCCCCTTCTACGATCCGGACATCCCGATGGACTTCGCGGATCGATTGCCCGGCGGCGCGCGCCCCACTATTCTGCCGCCCCGATAGACGTGACTCCGTCCATGAACCCTTCGCGTCCCTCGATGGCCGTCGCTCCCCTCGCGCCCGTCGCCGCGGCGCTCGTCTTGTTTGCTTCCGTCACGCCGTCGCCGCTGGCGGCCGCCGCCCCTGTCCCTGACGAAGCGCTGAGCCTGCAGGACACGCTGCGGCGGGTGGTGGCGGGTAACGTGGACCTGGCTCGCGAGCGCATCGTCATCGAAACCAACGCCGCAAATTTTCTGGCCCTGCGCGGCGCTTTCGACTTCGTGCTCGGCGGCGACGTCACGTTCTCGCGCCGGACGACCCCTCGTCTTTCTGCCACCGACTTCGCAGGCGGCGAGACCAACACCTTGCGGGTGAACCTGCAGGCGTCACGCGCCCTCGAGACGGGTGGCTCCGTGGCGCTGGGCCTGACCACCGATGCCATCAACACGAACTCCGTGTTCACGTGCGGCAACTTCGGAGCCACCACATCGGAGTGCACCTACTACAGCTCGAACCTCAACCTCACCTTCACCCATCCTTTGCTGCGCGGCTTTGGCACCGAGATAGCCCAGGCCAACCTGCGCAGGCAACGCGTGGCCGGAGATCTGGGCCTGCTCAACCGCCAGGCGCGCGCAGCGAACATCATGCGCGACGTGGTCAACGGCTACTGGGACCTGGCCTACGCCACCCAGGAGCTGACCATCCGCCGCTCCGCGGTCGATCTGGCGCGCGAGCAGCTCCGCGCCACCCAGGCCCAGATCGAGGTGGGACGCCTGGCCCCCGTCGACGCCGCGGCGGTCGAACGCGCCATCGCCGACCGCGAGCAGGAGGTGGTCCTGTCCGAGCAGGCCGTCTTCCTGCGCACCATGGATCTGCGCCGTCAGTTCGGCATGCCCAGCGATCCGCGCCTCGGCAACTTCACCGCGACCGACGTGCCGACGGCGCAGCCGCGCGACGTGGACGTCATGGCGGAGATTCAGCACGCGCTGGAAGCGAGCCCGCAGCTCCGGTCCCTGAAGATGGGGCTCAAGCTCAACCAGATCGACCTGCAGACCGCGGCGATCAACCTCAGGCCGCGCCTCGACTTCGTGGGCCAGTTCGGATCCACCGGACGCAACGCCGACCTCCTGGACACCGTGGCGACGACCGCCGGGCTCGACGATCTGGTCTGGTCGGCTGGCTTCAACTTCCAGGTGCCGCTGGAGAACCGCGCGGCCATCGGCCAGTACCGCGCCACCGAGCTCGGCGCCCGGCGCTCCCGGCTGGACGCGGGCGACCTGGAGCTGGCCATCCGCGACAGCGTGATGCGGCTGGCCGTCGCCATCAGGACCGCGTCTCGGCGCGTCGAGCTGGCCCGCTCGACGGTGACCTACGCCGAGCGGAACCTGGAAGCCGAGAAGGCCCGCTTCGCCGTGGGGCGCTCCACCAACAACGACGTCCTGCTCCGCCAGCAGGAGCTCAAGAGCGCGCAGATCCAAGTGGTGCGCGCCACCATCGACCTCCTCAGCAGCGAGACCGCCCTGTCCGCCGTGTCCGGCGACCTCCTGGAACGTTTCGGCATCCGCCTGGCCGGCAGCTAAGGAGACGCCCGGCTTATCGTTCGGGCGGTCACCTGGCATAGTGGGAACGCCGTATGGTCAACGTGGTTACCATCGCCGTCGCGCTGACTCTCGCCGCCGCCAGCGTCCCGATCGCCGCCGACGCGCCGGTGACGGCGGTCACCGTCTACAGCGACCGGGCGCGCGTGACGCGGACGGCGACGGTGGCCTTGTCGGGGCGGCAGCGCGTCGAGCTGCCGCTGCTGATCGAAGGGGTGGACGTCTCTAGCATCCGGCTCTCCGCCCAGAACGCGGACATCGAGACGGTGGACATCGCGTACGTGGAGGCGGATGCGTTTCGCCAGGACGAGGCCCGCGAGCTGCTGGCGGCGCTGGAGAAGATCGACGACCAGATCGCGCACGCACATCGCGACCGCGACATTCATGACGAGATGGGCGCCGCCGGGCGCCTCGAACCGCAGCCGCCGCCGGCGAACCTCCAGCGCCCGCCGCCCAAGCTCAACGCCGGCGGGTGGGCGTCGATCTTCGCCTTCGCCCGGGGCTGGAGCGAGAAGATGCAAGCGAAGACGCGGGCGCTGGATCAGAAGGTGGACGAGCTGCACCGCACGCGGGAAGGTCTGGCGGAGCGGGCGCGCATCCTGGGCGGCGCCGTGCGGCGCGCCGGATATCGGGTGACGTCCACGCTCACCGGCAAGGGCGCTGCGACCATCACGCTGTCGTATGTCGTCGGGCGCGCGCGGTGGCGGCCTTCCTACGACATCCAGCTTCGGCCGGAGCGCGGGCAGGTGGAGATCCTTTTTTCGGGCATGGTCAGCCAGGAATCAGGCGAGGACTGGACGGACGCGGCGCTGACGCTGAGCACGGCTGTGCCGGCCACCTCGGTCCCCTTCCCCAAGCTCACGAGCTGGAAGATCGCGGAGCGCGAGCGGTTCATCCCCACGCCGAGGCCGCACGTCGAGCCGCCGCCGCGGCCGCCGCCGTCCGCGCCGCCCCTGCCGGTGGAGCCCAGGGCCAGCGAGGACCTGCGGCAGGCGCTGCTCGACCAGGTCCAAGAGAAGGAGTACGAGGAGGAGGGTGTAGTGAGCAGTGGCGCCGGCCGAGCCGTCGGCTCGGTGAAGAGCAAAGCGGCAGGCGGCGCGCCGATGGAGGCGGCCGCGCCCCACCGCCCAGAGCTGATAGGGGGTCTACGCGGCCCTCAATCCCCTCCTTCTCCTTCTATGGCTGCCGGGGTGGCCAAACCCTCCGCGGCACCGACGTCGTCCGTCGAGGAGTCGTACGACACAAACTTGCTGGACGAAGCTCCTACGAACGCCCGTTCAATCCAAAGTGTCCCCACGGGCAAGAGAGCCGATGTGACCAGCGTCAGCACGCCCCAGCCCACGGCGACCATCGGCATCGCGCCGCCTCCCGGGTATCGCCCGCCCGGCTTCGCTCCCGATCTTCCGGCGGCCCTCGCCGGTGGATACGACCTTGCCTACCCGTCGGCGGCGCGGGAGACCATACGCAGCGGCAAGGGCGCGCGTCGCGTGGCCCTCTTCGCCCGCACGTGGCCGGTCGCCGTCGAGCGCAAGGTCTTCCCCGCCCTCGCCCCCGAGGCGTTCCTGGTGGCGGAGATCAAGAACCCGTCGGCGCAGGCGCTGCCGGGCGGCCCGGCCAACCTCTTCGTCGGGGCGGATCCGGCCGGCGCGGCGTCGCTCAAGCTGGTGGCGCCCGGGCAGGTGTTCACCCTGCCGCTGGGCATCGACCGCGCGGTGAAGCCCGTCCGCAACATCGCCGTCAAGCAGGCGGAGAAGGGGATCATCAGCAAGGACGAGATCACCGAATACGTGGTCACGACGGAGATCGCCAACCCCACCGGCGCGCCCCTCCTCGTGCGCATCATCGACCAGATGCCGGTCACCGATGACAAGGACGTGGAAGTCAAGCTCCTGCGCGTCGAGCCGGCCCTCCACGCCCAAGATCCGGTGAAGGGCGAGATCGAGTGGCGGGTCACCATCCCGGCGTCGGGCAAGGCGACGGTGCGCTTCGTGTACTCGCTGCGCCGGCCCAAGGGCTATCGCCTGCACCAGTGACATGCGCATGAACGGCTCGACGACGGCATTTCCCCTGGCGTTCCTGGCCCCGCTGCTCTTCACGGCGATTGCGGCGGCGGCTCCCGAGAGGGCGCCCGGCTCCGCGGTGACGGCGGTGGTGGTGTACCCCGACCGGGCCCAGGTCACCCGCACGGCGGCGGTTCCCTGCGGCGGCGCGCGAGCCGCCGCCGTGTTCGCAGGAATTCCGCCGGCGGCAGATCCCACCAGCATCCGCGCCCAGTCCAAAGAGGCCGTCGTCGACGGGGTCCGCTGGGAGGAGCGCACGCGCGAGGAAGGGTTCGCCGCCGAGGTCAAGGACATCGAGCGGCAGATCCGCGCCGAGGAGGGGGAGCTGGCGGTCGTGCGCGACACACGCGCGCGCGAAGAGAACTCGGTGAGCATCGCGGCCCAGTACCTCGAGGTCTCCCTGGCGATGATCGGCCGCGAGATGACCGAGCCAGCGCCCGGGGTGGCCGCCTGGAGCGCCGCCCTGGAGTCCATCCTGGCGACGCGGCTGCGGGCCTCGGCGGAGGCGACCGGTCTCGCCCCCCGTGAACGGGCGATCGGCCGCAAGCTGGACGAGCTGAGACGCCGGCGAGACCGTCTGGGCGCGGCGGCCCAGCGCCGCGAGTACGCGGCGGAGGTCTTCCTCACCTGCCCCGCCGGCAAGCGCGCGGAGGTCGAGCTCTCATACGTCGTGGGCGGCGCCTCCTGGGAGCCGGCCTACGAGGCGCGCGCCGCCGAGAGTGGCGGAAGCGGCGGCGGCGCCGGCGTGGATCTCGCGACCTACGCGACCATCCGCCAGGCGACGGGCGAGGACTGGCGCGACGCGCGGGTGGTGCTGTCGACCGCCATCCCCCGCCAGAACGCGACGCCGCCGGAGATCGCGGCGCTCAAGGTGTGGGCCGACGAAAGGAAGCCGCCGAAGAAGGTGGTCACCAGCCGGCAAGAGAGCGTGCGGCACGCCGACGCGCCGGCCGGTGGGAAAGGCGCAGGCAGCGACTCCCGCGTGCGCTTCGAGGCGCAGGGGCTGTCCGTGCAGATGACCGTGCCCCGGCCGGCCGACGTCCCCGGCGACGGGACGCCGGCGCGCCTCTTCGTGGCGCGCACGCCCCTTTCGGCCGACGTCAAGCTGCGCACCTCCCCCAAGCTGATGCCGTTCGCCTTCCGGGTCGCCGAGCTGACCAACACCGCGCCCTTCCCGCTGCTGCCGGGGCCGGTCGACGCGTTCCGGCGCGGGGCGCTTCTCGGTCGGCACCATATGCCATATACGGCGATAGGCGAGCGCTTCCGCCTCACCTTCGGGATCGAGGAGGCGATCGCGGTCAAGCGCGTGGTGCTCGAGGAGCTGCAGCGCCAGGCGGGCCTGTTCGGGGGCATGCGCCACCACCGCTTCGCCTACCGCTTCGAGATCGGCAACTACCTCCAGCGCGCCGACGAGATCGAGGTCTCCGACCACGTCCCGGTCTCCGAGCTCGACGACATCAAGGTGGTGATCGACGGCAAGACGACGGGCGGCTACAGCCTGGAACCAACGGACGGCATCGTCACCTGGCGCCTGCGCCTGCAGCCCGGCGAGCGCCGCAACGTCGAGCTCGTCTACCGCGTCGAGGTCCCCGCCAGCTACGAGCAGTAGAGATTCCGGGTCCTCGGGTCCTAAGTGCCGTCGCGCAGCGCGGCCGACGCCCCGAAGAAGCGTTTCACCAGGCCGTGGCTCACGTAGATGAGCGGCGTGAGGCCCACGGCGATGACTATCTTGGCCACGTAGCCGTTGCGCGCGACGCCCATGATGGCCGGGAGGGGCTGGGTCCCCCACAGGAGGACCAGGTTCACCACCATCGTGTCGACGAGCTGGGAGATCAGGGTCGAGCCGGTGGCGCGCAGCCAGAGGAAACGTCCGCCGGTGGCGCCGCGCAACGCCTGGAAGGCCCAGATGTCCAGGATCTGGCCGACGACGTAGGCCGAGAGCGATGCCACGTAGAGCCGCGAGGACCATCCGAAGACGGCCGCGAACGCCTGTGCGTCGAGCGGCGACTTGGGGCTGGCCGGCAGCGCCAGCGCCACGTTGATGACCGTGAATACGAACACCGCCATGCCGAGCCCCACGTAGGTGACGCGGCGGGCGCCCCTCGTCCCGTAGAACTCGTTCAGTATGTCGGTCAGGACGAAGGTCAGCGGGAACGGGATCATCCCCACTGAGAAATCGAGCCCTCCGACGCGAAAGAACTTGCCCCCGATGAGATCCCCGGCCAGCAGCGCCGCCACGAACAGGGCCGTGAGCCAGACGTAAAGCCGCTGCTTTCGATCGAGCTCCATCGCCGCGCCGGACCCTAGAACGGAAACGCCGTCACCATGTAGTAGTCGGTGATCCCGTCCTTGGAAAGCCCCTTGGCGGCGCCGATCTGCAGCAAGCTTTCGATGTAGTACCCGAGCTTGAATTCGATCCGCAGCTCGGCGCCTACGCCGGCGCGCAAATCGCGCGCGCGGAAATCGCCGTTGTATGCGTTGCCCACGTCCGCGAAAAGCGCGCCGTGCAGGCGTCGGAAGTACATCGGAAACGTCTTGTAGCCTCTCTCGAACCACAGCAGCGGCGCCCGGTACTCGACGGACAACAACTGGTACTGGTCTCCCACGATGGATCCCGGCGCGTAGCCGCGCAGGTACAGGCAGCACTGCCGCTGGTTCAGGAAGAACGAACGCACGAGGTCCTGCTGGACGAAGCCGCCCAGCCGAAAGATGCCGCGCGTGTCCCCGATGCCCGCCCCGCCGCTGTACGAGACCGCCAGCGCCTGAAGCTTCGCCCAGGGGGGAGTCCAGAACTCGGTCCAGCGCCAACCGACCTGCGCCGTGCGAAAGCGGCTGCCCACCGCCGGATCGGAAAAGTCCATCGTGACTTGCAGACGCCGGCCTTCTTGACCGCTGATCGAATAGTTCCAGCCCTGCACGTTCGAATAGAACCAGCCCAGGAAGAACCCGGCGAACGGGCCGGTGGAGGGGGCGCGGGTGATGCCCTGCGTGGGATCCGCCGCGGACAACCCATCGACAGGGTAATAGTCGCGGTACCCGTAGCCCATCCACACGTCGGCGTACGAGTCGGGCTTGCGCAGCACCGGGAAGCTGGTGGCCGTGTTCACCGACCACGAGCGCTCGCGATACGTGCGCTCCTGGTTGTCGACCACCAGGCCGTAAGCCAGGTAAGTGGCGCGCGACGCCGACAGGCTGAATGACGGCCAAAGCCCGTAGTAGTTGTAGTCGGCCCGCACCGACAGATCGCCGCTGGCGGGGATGCTGGCCTGGAACCCCAACCCGTGGTTGCCCACCGGATCGCTGACCACGGTACCGATGGAGACATCTGGCCCGAGCCCCAGTCCCTGCGACGAAAGCACGATGTTCCATGCCCGCGGATACATGTATCGCCACGGGTTATACGCGTCGACGCGCAGGATCACGTCCTTCGCGCTGGTGGGCTCCGGTTGTCCGGGCACGCCGTCCGCCGTCTCGGGACGCGCGATGGCCGCCCCTTCGAGCGCCGCGTCGCTCCGCGGGTTGACGAACGGCTCGGCGGGCAGCCACGACGCTGAATCGAAGGGCATGGTGTAAAGGTCGTATCCCGCCGACGAGAACCCGACGAACACCAGGCGCGCGCCGTCGGGCGACACGTCGGGCTGGAAGGCGCCGCCAAGCACGTTGGTCACCTGGTACAGCCGCCCGCTGTCGACCTCGTGCGCGTAGATGTTGTAGATGCCCGTCCGGTCCGACGCGAAAACGATGAACCGGCCGTCGGGTGTAAAGCGCGGGTCGGCTTCGATGGCGCGATCCACCCACAGCGGGCGATCGATCTCCGTTGCGACGTCGTAGACGTGGATGTCGCGCAGGCCTCCCACCTTCCAGCGCGAGTAGGCGATGCGGCCGCCGTCGGGCGACCACGACGGGGTATAGACGATGTCGCGGTCACCGGTGCGCGCGATGAGCGTCGCCGCGCCTCCGGACATGGGCGCGATGGCCAGGTCCAAAGCCCCCACCTGGCGCGCGCCCGTGCTGAAAACGACGCGCGCGCCGTCCGGCGAGACGTCGGGCTCGTGCGCGCGCTGGCCGTTGGTCAGCCGGCGCGTGGCGCCGGTCGCCAGGTCCAGGCGGAAAAGATCGTCCCAATCCGCATGGGTGGCTCCGGAAATGCGCTCGCGCAGGCTTTGAAAGTTGGTCTGCTGGTAAAGCAGCGCGCCGCCGTCGGGCGTGGGCGCGGGGTGGCTGGCGCCGTTGATGTCGGTGATCTTGGTCCGCCGGCCGCTGACCGGATCGATGCGCATGAAGGCCGGCCGGTGGTAGCTGCTCGCCATCTGGTAGACGACGTTGCCGTCGCGCAGGAAGCGCGGCCGCTGCCCGCCACCACCCTCGCCTTCGTAGGTCAGACGGGCGGCGGGCGTCAGGCCGCGCCGCCGCGCCTCGTCCGCTTGCAGGCGGTACTTGCGCGAGAGCGCAGCGCTCCAGTCATCCCACAGCTCGTCGAAGCCGAAGCCGGTCGCTTCGCGCGCGGCGCGGTTGAGGCCAAAGGGTAAGACCCGACTTCCATATCGATGCGCGATCTCGGTCAGCTTCTCGGCGCCGAAGCGATCCTCGACGTATTTGAGGAACGACGACCCGTAAAGATAGGCGGCCGTCCCATGAGGAAACGCGCGGGGCCCGTTGGAGACGTGGTCGAGGCCGAAGAGCTTGCCGTCCAGCACGGCGGTCCGCAGAAACATGTCGTACACCGAGCTGCGGATCCGCCCACCCGTGCTCGCGGACGATTCCTGCACGACGGCGAGCCCCTCGACGAACCAGTTTGGTTGTACGCCGTTCGGCGCCAGCGTCTTGCCGAGGAGGAAGTTCACCACGCGCGACAACCCGAGCGTGATGTCCAGGTGCACCACGTGGGTGATCTCGTGGATCAACAGAATCGCCAGCCAATCGTCGAAATCGTTCAGCGATGAAAGCGATTCGGGAGGGACGCCGAATCCGAACAGATAATTGTAGGGCACGGCGTTGGCGAACCCATTCGCGCTGTCCGTCTGATCGGTCAGCGTGATGTCGATGCGTCCGCCCGGCCTCCAGTTGAGGGTGCGCGTCAGGACGCCATGCGCCCGCTCGGCGATGAAGGCCGCCCGGCGCGCCATCGCTTCCTCCTCGTCGTAGTAGTGGATACGGAAGTGCGGCGTCACCATCGTGCGCCAGCGCGGGACCGGCGGCGCCGCCACGCCGGCCGAGGGAACGGCCGCGGCCGCGGCGGCACAAGCGAGCAGCGCGATCGCGGCGCCGGCGGTCGTCGACCGGCGTCCAGGCGGGACCATCACCCAGGGCAGTCTAGTCCCCTGGAAACGTGATTTCTCACATATCTCGCCGGTCCTCTTCGTCCCTGGCTGTGTTGCTCGTCGTTTAAATACCTTCGGGGGACTAGCAGCCCGTGGTGGAAGTCCGGACCGAGCCCTGGGCGCCAAAACAAGCCCCTGACGAGCCCTGAAGAGCGGGCTAAGCTCGGCGACTATCGAGTTGAAATCGAAGTTGCCTCCTGATCGGAATCCCCACCCCAGCCTCCGCGAGCCCCTGGTGGCGTTCGCGGCGGCCACCGCGCTGGCGTCCGCGCTTTACTGGACGGGGCGGGTCGTGCCAGTGGTCGGCCGCAATTTGCATGCGTGTATCGCCGTCATATTCCTTTACGTCCCCGCGCTCGCCGCGCGCATCAGCCACCGCCCCTTCGACTATCGCGACGCGGGCCTTCGCGCCGATCCGGTGGTCCTCAACCTCAAGGTGCTGGGCGCCGCGTTGGCCGTCACCTGGCCGGTTTTCGCGATCGGTTTCTTTCTGTACTACGGCTTCGTCTGCGGTCCGGACACCGGTGCGCTCACTCGCCTGCTCGGGCAGATCTGCGGGTCGTGGCGCGGCTTCGACCGCGGAGCCTTCGAGCTGCCCGAATCCTTCGCGCTGCTGGCGGCCGTGCAGCTGGTGGTGATCGCGGTGCCCGAGGAGCTGTTCTTCCGCGGCTACCTCATGGGACGCCTGGAGGAGCGCTGGCCGTCATCGCGGCGCGTGGCCGGCGCCCTCGTCGGCCGGGCCCTGGTGGTGTCGAGCTTGCTCTTCGCCGTCGGCCACGTCCTGGTCGACTTCAACCCGCAGCGCTTCTCGGTCTTCTTCCCCGCCCTGGTCTTCGGCTGGATGCGCGCGCGCACCGGCTCCATCGCCGCCGGGGCGGCCTACCACGCGCTCTGCAACCTTTTTTCGGACGTGCTTCACATCAGTTTTTTTTAGGCGTGATAGCCTGGAAACCATGCTCTACCGGCTTTGGGCGGCTGTGGTTTTTGTATGGGGCTGCGCAGCACCTGACGGAAGGACCGGGGGCGGCGGCGCCGGCGGAACGGGCGGCAGCGCCGGTAGCGGGGGCACCGGCGGCGGGGCGAGCCCGGGCGGCGACGCGGGCGCGGGAAGGTCCGACGGCAGCGGCGGCCCGATGGACGCCGGCTCCGGCGGCGGCGGAAGCAGCGGTGGCGCTGGCGGCAGCGGCGGCAGCGCCGGCTCCGGCGGCGGCGGCGGCGGGCCGATCACCGACGGTGGAAACGGCGATTTCTCGGTTTCGTTCCCGGACGGCGGTGCAACCTGCGGCCAAATGACGACGCCCGTGCCGTTTAGCCCCAAGACCCCCGACGTGATCATCGCGTTCGACGTGTCGGGCTCCATGGGACAGCCGTTCGGGAGCGGCGGCTCGCGTTACACCACCGAGCTAGACCTGCTGACGCCGCTCGTGACCATGTTCCAGGACAAGATCCGGTGGGGGTACGAAGAGTTCCCTATGAAGAACTGCGGCCAGCCGTGCCCGGACAAGCTGTGCATGCCGTTCAAGTCGTGCGCGGACAAGGTCCTGGTGGAGCCCGCGTTCAAGAACGCTGCGATGGTCAACCGCTACATCGAAGGCAAGGTCCTGTGCGGAAGCGGCGGACCCAACACTCCCACCCGTGGCGCTCTCCGGCAGATCCGTGACTTCTACGCGTCGTTCAAGGACGGCGTCACCGAGCGCTTCGTCCTGCTGTCGACCGACGGTGAGCCCAACATCTGCGGCAACCCCGACTGCGGCCTGGTGATCGAGGAGGTCAAGGGGCTCCTTGCGGCCGGCGTAAAGACCCTCGTCCTCGGCGTGTCCGAAGAGGTGCAGGCCAGCAGCTGCCTCAACCAGGCGGCCCAGGCGGGGGGCGCCCCGCGGCCCGGAGGACCGCCGTACTTCTATCCCGGCAACAGCCCGGCCGCGCTCGAGATGTACCTGCGCCAGATCATCACCGGCATCGCCAAGCCGTCGTGCTCGATCGATCTCACATCCACCCCGCCCGATCCGACCAGGGTGGCGGTGTTCTTCGATACCGCGCAAATTCCTTGGGATCCCACGCACACCAACGGCTGGGACTACGCGCCCGGCACCAAGGACAAGATCCTCATCTACGGTTCGCATTGCGCGAAGCTGGAAGGCTTCATGGTCAGCGACATCCACGTCGAATACGGCTGCCCTCCCTGCGGCGGCACCGTGAGCTGCAACTAAGGGCGGAGGGGCGCTACTTCTCGTCCTACCGACGGCCGACGATCCGGCGCGCGACCCACCAGGATTTGCCTGGCTCGTCGAGGGAGAACGGGCTCCAGGGCTCGACGGAGACGGTGTGGAGCCCCGCCGCGCCGATCGCGTCGCGGATCTCGCGGTCCTCGAAGCACCGCTCGACCAGCGTGGCGTGTGCGCGCACCCCGCCGCGATGGATCGTCAGGTGCCCGGTGCCCAGGCGCGCCGCTTCGTCGAAGCTCGTCTCCAGAGACAGCGTCCACCCTGGCGTCTTCCATTCGCCGCGGCCGCGCCACCAGCGCGAGAAGCCGTGGTGATTGGTCACGTCGAAGACCATCAGGCCACCCGGCCGCAGGGTTCGCGCCGCCCCGGCCAGCGCCCGGCCCAGCGCCGCCGCGTCCGGCAAATGGTTGAGGGTGTCGTGGAAGCAGCCGGCCGCGTCGAACGAAGCCCCGGGTCGCCAGGCCTGGACATCGCCCTCGATCCACATGATGGTCTCCGCTCCCGATTTGCTGCGCGCGCGCGTCAGCATCGCGGCGCTCGCGTCCAAGCCGCACAAGCGCCACGCCGGGTTCGCCTCGCGTAGCCCCAGCAGCAGGCCCCCGGTCCCGCACCCGAGGTCGGCGAAGGAAAAGACCGCTCCCGGGCGCGCCACGCCGCGAAGGGCGCGCGTCAGGCGCGGCAGGACGAGCTCAGGCACGGGCGTCCCCGCCTGGGCCTGCCAGGCGTCGTAGATGGGAGCCAGGAGATCGTACGGCCCGGGATCGCGGATCACGGCGTCGAGCATGTCACACGCGTGCCTCCGAGGCTGCGTTCCACAGACGGCAAGCTCGCCCCATCCGAGCGGGCGCCGCCGGCGCGCTGGAACGACCATCGCGCCCGCCGATTGAGGGCGGCGCGGGGTCCAGCCCTACTCGTTTTCCACGGGCCCGCGCATCGCCTTGGTCCGGGAGCGGGCGTGCTTGGCGCTCAGCATCTTCTCCTTGGCGCGGCGCGAGCGGCGGCGCTTCTGGCGGCGGATCCTCTCGGCGGTCTGTTGGCGCGCGCTCGCCTTGCCCAGGCGCTCGGCCTCGATCTTGTCGGCCAGGATCTCGCGCGCCAAGTATCGATTCAGCCCCTGCGATCGCGACGCTTGACACTTGACCGAGGCTCCGGTGGGACGGTGGACCAGCACCACGCAGGTGGCCACCTTGTTGACGTTTTGCCCGCCCTTGCCACCCGAGCGGACGAAGGTCTCGTCCAGATCCTCCTCACGCAGGCTCAGGCGCGCCATCCGTTCGGCGAGCGCCCGCGCTCTGTCCGATGAAACCGGGAACATCCGCGCGATCCGCGTCCGGGGCGGTCAGGCGTCGCCGCCGCTGCCCGGCGTGTTGACGTCCTCCCAGAACCGATCCCACGCCTCGCTGGTGGACGTCAGCGCGATGGCCACGCCGTGGGCCGTCGAATCGCCGCCGCCGGGGACGCCGACCGACGCAGGGTCCATGACCGGGCTGCGCACGACCACGCCGACCGCCATCACGGTGTGGCTGTCCGCGCCGAGGACGCGCACGCGAACCAACGTGCCGACCCCGGGCGGAATGGCTGTCGAGGCCAGCAGGCCCCCCCGACTGACGTCGACGGTCTTACCGGGCACTGCGCCCTTGAGATCGCTGAGCTCCAGGGGCACCTCGATGGCGCTCCGGCGGTAGGCGCGCCGATCGTGGGGATCGCCCATGTCGGGGCATTGTCCGCTGGGTTGGTCACCCGGTCAAACTGCGGCCAAGACTGTTGTATGTCACTTCACGAATTGATTTGCACTTTTTAGCCAGGCGCGCGCGCGCACGGCCGCCGGGGTTTCAACCGGGCGCGCCAGCGAAACCCAGCGCAGATAGATTTCCTGCGAGCGCTCGATATCGACCGCCACGTCGCCCACTCGGTCTGTCGGCTGGGCGCGCTCGATGCGAGCCGGCGTACCCCAGCACATCGACCCCGTGGCGGGATCGGGCTGCACGGGAATCACCCACGAGACGCTGGCACCGGCGGCGGTGTAAAGGTCGCGCGGCCGGATTGTCCCCGGCCGGCCACCGACACTTCCGTCGCCGCGGTCGCGCACTCTGCGGCGCCACAGGCCACTGCCCGCGTGACCCACCCGGGCGGCGTCGAAGCCGGCCGCGTCTCCCTGGTGTCGCCAGCGTCCGAATCCGTGATGCAGGATGCCGACGCCCGGCCGGACCAAGTCGGTGACGAAGACGCGGGTCACGGCGTAGCCCAGCTCCGTGCGGATTCGGCAGAGGTCGCCGCTGGGGATCCCGCGCGCGTCGGACGCATTCACCCACAGCGGGTTGGTCAGCTGCTGTTCGTCCAGCCACGACGAGGGCGCGTCCCGACCGGAGGTCGCCGACGAAAGGTTGGCAAGCAACGCTATCTGGCCGGGCTCGACGGACGCGGGGTGAATGTGGCTGCGGTGGTACGCGGGCAGCACGTGGTCCTGGAACCGGTTCATCTTCAGCGTGGTCGAGGCCACCTCGATGCGCTGCGACGGCGTACGAAATCCCGGCGTGTCGGCCGCGGCGTCGGCACCGGCAGACGCCTCGCGGCGACGGTCGGCTGTGCGGCGCGGTCGAGGTGGGGTCGCGCGCGCTCCCACGGCTTCGCCGAGGTCAATCGCCCCGCGTTCGCGCAGCAGCGTAAGGAGGTCGACGCCCGCGCCGCCGACGTCGATCGGGGCCGCGCCGGACTGTGGGATCCGGACCAGCGCGTCCCGCAGCACCTGATCGACGTCCCGGCGGCTCTGCGCGCCGCCCCCCGCGCGCGCGGCGATATCCAGCCACACCGCCAGGTCGTCGCGGCGGCCCGCCTCGTTCGGCGAGAGTGGCGCCGCGCGCCCCAGACGACGCGCGGCCTGGGGGACCACCGGTTGCCGCAGCGACAGCGAGCGGCGGCGCCCGACCGGGCGGGTGATGAGGGAGGTGCGTTCCTCCGGAAGGCCGACCGGAAGCACCAGGTCCGCCAGCTCGGCAGTCTCGTTCCAGGTGGGCGTCAGCGCCACGGACAGCGGAACCTGGTCCTCGCTGGTCAGGAGCTGGTACCAAGAGCCTCCGTCGGGATACTCGTAGACCGGATTGGCTCCGTGGGCGATGTACGCCCGCAGCCGCGCTTCACCCGCGCGGATCACGTGCGGCAGCAGATGGGATTGCGGCCGGTCTCCGCCCAGCGGCCAGGCGGGCGGCGCCGCGGCGGACAGCGACGGCGGGACGGCAACCGGCGCCCGCAGCGGAACGGTCCAGCCGTCACCGGTGAAGATGCCGCCTTGTCGCCCGATCGCCCCCGCCAACGTCGCTAGCCACAATGCGGCGCGCGCCAGCTCGAACGCGTGCAGGTTCTGGCTGGCGTGAGACGGTTGAAGCACGATGCCCAAGCGTCCGTCCGCAGCCCCGATGGCCTTGACCGCCTCCTGCAGGTTCCGCAACGGGACGTGCGCCTCGACCGAGGCGAACTCCAACGAGTACGTACCGTGGCGTTCTTTGATGAGCTCGACGAACGCGTCGAAGGTCTCCGTCCGGGCGGGGCTCTCAAGACGCAGCGCCTCGCGCCAGTTGACCAAACCGGCCGCGTAGCCGCGCGCGCTCGGGACGGTGGTAAAAAGACGCTGGGCCAGCGCCAGCAGAATCAGCGTTTCGCTGCCGGGTGCTGCCGGCAGCCAGACGTCGCCCCCTGTCGGTGACGGCCACGTCTTGGGGTCGATGACGATGACCCGTGCGCCGCGGGCGCGCGCCTCCACGAGGCGGCTCGCCAGCGGCGTGAACAGCGGCCCGCCTTCGAACGGCGAGCCCACGCACAAGATGGCGCCGGCGTGGCTCAGGTCACTGGCGATGGCGGGCGAGCCCCACGACAGACGCGCGCCCAGCGCCGCGCCGGCTCCCGCCAGCGGCTCCGGACCCGACGGCGTCAGCCCGACAGCGGCGAAGCAATCTTCGAGCAAGGGGTCGCCTGCGATGCTGCCGCCGACGGCCAAGGCGATCTCCCCCAGCTTGCCCGTCGTCCGCGCACCCGCAATCGCGTCCGCGATGGTCGACAGGGCCGCGTCCCAGGACACGGGCTGCCATTGCCCTGCGCCGCGCGATCCGGTTCGGCGAACCGGTTGGGTGACGCGCGACGGGGAGCGCAACGTCTGCAGGGCGGCTACGCCCTTGGCGCAGAGGTGGCCCCGGGACGAAGGATCCAGCGGGTTGCCCTCGATCTTGACCGGGGCCAGGGTTTCGGCGTCCACGGTGACCAGAGATCCGCAGCCGGCCTCGCACGCGCCGCATGCCGTCGGCACCAGCGTCACCTCGCGTCCGCCGGACCTCAGGCGCCCCCAGGCCTCGAACGGCGGATGGGACCGCAGGCGCCGCGTCGACGGGACGGGCGCTGCCGCGCCTGCGTCCGGCGCGCGCGCCTTCCTCGCCTTCTTCCCGAGGCCGAGGCCCGCTGCCAGCGCGCCGCCGGCCGCCACGGCGGCGGCGCCGAGCCCCAAGACCTTGCGACGCGAAATTCGATTCATCGGCGGCTCTTGGATCACGCCCCGAGCATGGCCAATCCGGCGCGCGCGGTCGCCACGTCAATGGCCAGCCGGCCGAGCACCGCGACGATCGCCGCGCCGAGGGCCAGGCGCCGCCACGATGCCGCCACCAGCGGAAGCGCCGTCCCCGCACCCAGGCCCAGGCCGAGGAACAGGACCCAGAGGTCCCGTCCCAGCAACGCGCGCCGCGCCTTCTGCGCCAGCGCCGGGTTCGCCTCACGTACCGGAGACCCTTCGAAGAACGCCGCCGCGAGCGCGACGGCCAAGCTGACCACCAGAACGCGGCTCACGCTGGTGGCGAGCCGCTCGCCGGGCCCTTCCCTGCGACCGGCGACCGCGAGCAGCAGCGCGGACGCCCCCAGCACGGCGGTGAGCGCCTGCCCCAACCACACCCCCACCCCGAGGAACAAATCCCGCGACGGCGCGGCCGCCAGAGCCGCCGCCGGGCTGGTCGCCAGCGCGATGCCCGCCAGCGCGGCGCCCACCGCGACCGCACCGCCCGCGCCCCGCCGCCGGCCCAGCGCCAGCCCCGTGACCTGCGCCGCGACCAGGATGACGCCCGCCAGCGCGCCCCAAGAAAGCGGCGCGCGCAGGTTGGCGCCCGCGGCGCCCACGGCCTCCGCGACGGCGGCGGGAATGCGCCCGGGCAGGCCCATACCCGCGATCCGCGCGGCGATCGCCCCGAGCGTGGCCGCCAGCCCCACGCTCCACGCGGCGCGCAGGCGAGCCGCGCTCACTTCGGAGTGATCCATCAAGATCACCGGCGCGACCGCCGCTCCGCCCGCCACCGCGTGCGCCCATCCCGTGATGGCGAAGCCCACGCCCCATGGAGCCGCTGGCGCCACGTCGTCGAGGACAATGAACGGCACGACCCGGATCCCCGCTAGCCCCCGTGCGGGCGGTGGGTGCCGTGGTGAGCGCGGAGCGGGCCCCCCGGTCCCCAGGCTGGAAGCGACGAGCCCGCGCGCCCGCTGAGCAGAGTCTCGTCGCCTCCGGTGTAGAACACCTGAGGCTCCGCGCCACGATCGGGATGGCGGGTGGCGGCGGCCCCCTTGCGGGCCAGCTCGGCCCGATCTCGCGCATCGTCGGTGTCCAGGAACCCGATGGCGTCGGTGGGGCACACCGGAACGCATGCGGGGAGCAGCCCGTCGTCCACGCGGTGCGCACAGAAGCTGCACTTGTCGGCCGTCTTGGTCACCGGATTGAAGAACAGAGCGTCGAAAGGACAGGCCGGCATGCAGGCGCCGCACGCGATGCACTTCGACTTGTTCAGGTCGACGATGCCGTCCGGCCGTCGCGCCAGAGCGCCCGTCGGGCAGACAGGAATGCAGGGCGCCGCCTCGCAATGGCTGCACATCACGGGCAGCGGCTTGATGCGGCTTGCGGGATAGGCGTCGGTCTGGACCTTGCGGACCACGAGCCGCGCGACGCCGTCGGGCACTTCGTTCTCCGCCTTGCAGGCCACGGCGCAGGCCGAGCAGCCGATGCAGCGCTGCAGATCGACGGTCATCGCGTAGCGCACGTTACCGTCTCCACCAGCGGCCGCCGTCGAGGACGTGGCGCGACCAGGGAGGCGGAGCGAAGGTCTCCCGGTCGGCCGACGGCGGCGCCAACCCATCGCCGGAGGCCGCCGCGTAGTCGCGGTCCCAAGGCAGCAGGATGGTGCGGGCGCCGTCGAAATCGATCAGCTTCGGCAGGATGGTGATCACGGTTCGGCGGGCCGCCGCTCGGTCCACGTCAGCCAAGTTGGACAGCCGCGACAGCTCGAACACCGTGAAGTAAGTGGGAGGCGGCAAGCGGATCACCCCGCGCTGCTCGAGATCCAAGATCTCCGCCGGCGTGGCCCACAGCTCGTCCGTCAGCTCGCCCTCGGCATGAGCGGCGACTTGACCCACGGGCAGGCGAGCCAGAAAGAAGCGCGCCGAAAAACGCACCGGCTCGACCGATGGCGTGATCCAGTGCGCCCAGCGAGCCAACCGCTGCGGCGCCACGCGCAGCCCTTCCTCCGCCAGGATGGCCTCCCAAGTGGTGTCGCCCGCCTGCAAGGCCCGACGGTGGCCGGCGAAGCGCTCGGGCAGAGCGCCGGCAGGGCGGCCCTGCGCGTCGTCGCACAACAAGACGCCGCATTCCTCGAACGCCTCGCGCACCGCCGCCGCCACGCCCGCGTCGCCTCCCAGGGCCGGCGCCGCATCGATGTCCTCGACCTTGCCGCCGGGAAAAACGTGCGAGTCCGGCATGAACCCGGCGCGCTTGGGCCGACGCACCAGATACACCTCGAAGGCCCCCGCGCCTCTCTCGCCTCCCCCGCCCCCCGCGACCGCGGCTTCTCGCAGCAGCACCACCGTCGCGGCCTCACGGGGCAGCCTGGGCGCGCCCGCTGCGCTCACGGCTACTTGACGTACTCGGCCACGGCGGGCTCGGCTTCCTGGATCGAGGCGACACCCAGCCGCGGAATCATGACCTCGTCGGTCCCCACCTTCAGCCTGAGCTTGCCGTCCGGACGAAGCTCGACGAACCGACCCACGACGTGATGGAAGTCCGTAGTGGCGAGGTTGACCTTCTTGCCGACGAAAGGGAGCAGCGTCTCTCGTTGATTGCGCGGGTTGCGATCCGGGGGCATTGCGCGCGCGAGCATACTTTCCGTCCCGGGTGCCGTCCACAGGCCCGGATCTGCGTTAAGGTCCGCCCCACGAGGTGCCCATGCGCGTGACGACGATGACGATCTCGATGGTTTTGGGGGCGGCGACCGTGGCCGCAGGGACCGGTGCGGGATGCAGCAGCGAGTCGCCCAAGGAGGCCCCGCGGTCGACCGTGGTCGCCGCGCCCCCCGCGGCGCCCAAACCGGACGCGGCGGCCGCCGAAGCGCGGCCGAAGATGGCGGCGAACCCGGATGGGCTGTCGCTGGCCGATCGGATCAAGAAGAAGAAGGCCGACGAGGAGAAGCTGGCCGCCGAGCTCGCCACGCAAGAGAAGGATCGCCTGCTCGCCTACGATCAGGGCAAGGCGGCCGCGCACACGGCGGTGTTCGCGTTCATCAAGAAAACGCGCAAGCAGTATGACGACACCGCCTCCAAGAAGAAGGGCAAGCCCGACGCCAAAGCGGACATCCAGAAGCTGGCCGATTCGCTGCGCAAGGCCATCGAGAAGCAGGGCGCGGCCGTCAAGGCCATCGATCCGACGGGCGGCAATTCCAACATCGTGACCGACGAGGACGTCATGCTGAACGCGTTGGCCAACGAATACCCGGCGGCGCTCCAGGCCGCCGCCGACGGCGACGAGGCGCCGCTGAAAGAACAGGCCGCCGAGATCGACCGCCGCGAGAAGAAGATCGAAGAGTGGCTGGCGGAAGTGAAAAAGGCCCCGAAGAAGAAGTAGCCATCACCGACCAACGATCCGCCTGTTCTATCGCCTCGCCAGTCGAGCACCTCGCCAACCGACCTGCTGCCGGCATGCAACGTCAGGCGCCTGGATTGAGCGCGCCGTCTTCCGGCGAGGCGGCCGGACGCGGGGTGGTCCGCTCGGCCAGGACCGCCTCCACGAGCTTCTTCGCCTCGTCGGTCCACATGTCGCCGTAGGTCTGGGCGTAGACCGACGCCTCTTCCGGCGTGCCGGGCTGGACGGCGGCGAGATTTTCGACGCGCTTGCGCAGCTTGCCCAGGAGAGCCTTGCCCAGATGCGGATTGTCATTCAGGGCCGCTGCCAGCGCCGCCCGCGCGCCCACGGCGTCCCCCGCCGCCGTCAGGGCGAGCGCCAGGCTCGCCTTGACACGTCCACCGCCGGAGCCGGGCTGGCCGTCGCCGTCTTTTCCCGAGGCCCCCGCGGCGGCCTCGAGCACCTGGGCGGCGTCGGCCGGCCGCTCGAGCTTGATCAAGGACTTGGCGGCAATGAGACGCGCCTCCGACCCCACCGCCGCCTCGTCGAGGGTGTAGACCCGCTCCAGGTCCGCGAGTGAATCGGCCCACCGGCCTTGCTCGCTGGCCAGGCACCCGAGCGCGTGGCAGGCGCGGATGTACGGCTGCGCTTCCGGACGCGCGAAGGCGTCCTTGACGCCGTCGGCGCGCAGCTTGGCCGCCCCCGCCTCTCCCGCCTCCACGGCCTTACGCAGCTCGCCGATCGCCCCGTCGTTGTCTCCGGCGGACATGCGCGCCATCCCGATTCCGACGCGCGCATCCACCAGATCCGGATTTGCGGCCAGCGCCGCGCGGAACTCCCGCTCCGCCGCGCTGGGGCGGCGCTGCTCGAACAGACGCCACCCGCCCATCAACAGGGCTCGCGCGTCCGGCGCCGTCGCAACGGCGGCGGTGAGCTCTTCGTCCGTCGCCAGGTGGCATTTCTTGTACTTCTTGCCCGAGCCGCATGGGCAGGGCTCGTTGCGCCCGGTTCCTCCGAGGCGCGCTCGGGCGCTGGTTTCATCGTTGGTCATGAAACGATTCCTTCACTTGTTTTGGGGAGGCGCCAGCCGGTTCGCCTCCGCTTGCAGCTTCACCAACGCCGGTTTGTCGGGATCGGTAAGGCGAATACCCAGCTTCTTGTCCTGCTTGGCGACGACCTTGCCCTTGCCGATGAAGACGGGCTGTTCCTGCATGTCGACGATGCGAACCGCGTACACGGTGCCGAGCGGGACGTCCTCGTCGGACGGCACTACGAAACCGCCCATCTTGATGTTGAGCAGCGGATTGTAGGTGAAGTACCCGGCGGTCATGGGCGACAAGACGATCTTGAGATCGCCCTTGTAAAAGTGGACCGCCCGCGCGATCGCCGTCCGCGTCGGCGCCGGGCTCCCCGGCGCGTGCGGCGCCAGCGTGGTGGGCGGCGGCGTGAAATCGAGGGCGACAGTCGGCTCCTTTCCCTCCTCCTCGTTGACCTCGACGATGCGCTCGATGAGCGTGCGGCTCTTTTCCTCCAGCTCCATGAACCGCAGGCCCATGCCCGCGGGTTGAACCGGATCACCCGTGACAGCGCGGGTGACCTCGGCGGTGCCCTTCAGCAGGACGAACCCGTCGGACAGCGCGAACTCGAACTGCAGCACGGTTCCCACCGGCAGCGGCGAGTCGCACGTGATGTACATGCCGGAGCGGCTGACGTTGATGGACTGCGTCTCCACGAAGTCGAGGATGCTCTGGTAGCGGTAGCGGACCGGAACCACCACGCGCGCGCGCGGCGCCCGGTCGGCGTAGCCCGGCGACAGCGGGTTGCGCCCGATGCCGGTCCCGCCGCCGACGGTGCGGCCCATCCCGGTCGGGATACGGCCAAAACCGCCCGTCGATGGCGACGAGTCGAACTCGTTGACTCGGCGCGCGCCGTCACCCGGGGGGACGGCGGTAGGTTTCGCGGGCGGGCTGCCCTTGCGCTCGCTGGCCATGAACGAAGCCAGTCTACCTCAACGTTGCATGCCGGCTCGTACTTGCGAGAGGTGGACGGCAGCGTCGGTGGCGCGCCGGGCGTAGACATCGTATGTGTCGGAGTGTCGGAGCGCGTGCCGTAGATGCCGGGGTCAGCAGAAAGGATCGTCCTGGTCACGAGCACCACCGGGTACCGGGCGGACGCCTTCCTCGAAGCCGGCCGAAAACTGGGCGCGGACGTCGTGGTGGCTTCGGATCGCTGTCACGTCCTCGACAAGCATTGGATGTGGCCCGCGGATTCGCTGGTCATCGACTTCTACGATCCGACCGCGGCGGCCGAAACCATCGTGCGGGCGGCGCGCGCCCGGCCCGACGCGCCGGTGCGCGCGGTCATCGCCGCGGGCGGTGAATCGGAGGCGCTGGTGGCGGCCCTGGCGGGGCAGGCGCTGGGCTTGCCGTCGAACACGGCGACGGCGGCACGAGCCGCGCGCGACAAGCATATGATGCGGTCGCTGTGCCGGTCGGCGGGTGTGCCCACGCCGCGCTTCTTGCTGTTGCCACCCGGCGAGGCCGCCGGCGCGGCGGCGGCCCGGGTCGCGCGCGAGCTGGGCTTTCCTGTGGTGCTCAAGCCGCTGCTGCTGTCGGCCAGCCGCGGCGTGATGCGCGCCGACGATCCGGAGGGCTTCGCCCGCGCCCACGCGCGGCTCGAACGTCTGCTCGCCGCGCCCGCCGTCGCCGCGCTCGACCAGGAGGCCGGCCGCCGCATCCTGGTGGAAACGTTCATCCCGGGGCGGGAAGTGGCGCTGGAAGGCTTGCTCACGGACGGCGAGCTGCGCATGTTGGCGCTTTTCGACAAGCCCGATCCCCTGGACGGCCCATTCTTCGAGGAGACGCTGTACGTGACGCCGTCCCGCCTGCCACCGGCGGTGCAGAATGCCGTGCGCGAGGCCGCCGCCGACGCCGCGCGCGCCATGGGGCTCTTCACCGGCCCCGTGCACGCCGAGCTGCGGCTGCCCCCGGACGGGACCGCCCCCGTCGTGATCGAGGCCGCCGCCCGATCCATCGGCGGCCTGTGCGCGCGCACGCTGCGATTCGGGACGGGCCTCGGGCTCGAAGAGCTGTTGGTGCGGCACGCGCTCGGCCAGCCGGTAGACGGCTTGCACCGCGAGGCGCCCGCGGCCGGCGTCATGATGATCCCCATCCCGCGCGGCGGCGTCTTCAAGGACGCCGCCGGCGTGTTGACCGCGCGCGCGGTGCCGGGCATCGAAGACGTGGTGATCACCGTGCGCCCGGGCGAGAACTTGACCCCCTTGCCCGAGGGGGCCAGCTACCTGGGGTTCATCTTCGCACGCGGCGGCTCGCCCGTGTTCGTCGAGGAGGCCCTGCGGGCCGCCCACGGGGCTCTTCGCATCACCGTCGCGCCCACACTGGCGGCGGTGGACACCCGCAGGGTGGCCACCGGGGTGGGGAGGAAGGTACCGCGGGGCCCGCGTAAGGGGCCGTAGGGCGTTCTACGGCCTACCAGCTCCTGGTGCGCGTCACGGCAGTGACGTGACGCCGCCCACTTGCTGGCGCGTGGGCTCAGCGCAGCAAAACCATCGCTCGCTCAGGTGAGCCTGCGGTGGCCGGCGCGGCTGGAAGCGAAGTGGCCCCGCCCGCTCCTCGCCCGCCACGCGCGCGGCGTGCGCGAAGATGCGCGCAAAGGTGGTTGGCGCCTCCTCGCACCGGGCGGCGGCTTCTTCGCACAACGCCCGCACCTCGGTGCAGAGACTGTCCATGCGCGGATCGGGGTGTGTCCATCGGTAGCTGAGCGCCGCCTGGTCGAGCGGACCCACCACGGCCTGCATTTCGGGCCGCTCCAGCAGCAGCGATCCCGGGGGCACCAGCAACCGAATTGACATCTGCACCGGGTCCACTTCGTGACCCAGGTCGTGGTCCGCGATGAACCGGCCGAGCGCCAGGTAGTCGTCCAGGCCGCTCCACGGCGTAAACGGAACCCACGTCGGGCGCAGCGAGATGCTGGCGGCGCGGACAATCCGCAGCGCCTCGACCGCGTCCCGGGCGCTGTGACCCTTATCGAAGACGCGCAGCACCTCGTCGGACAAGGACTCGAACGCCGTCACGATGAAGGCGCATCCCAGGCTCGCCAGCTCCGGCAGCAGCGCGCGGCGCGCGAGCAAGTGCTCCACCTTCGCGGTGAAGTCGAAGCTGACCGTGGGATGGCGCGCGTGCAGCTCTCGCGCCAGGGCCAGTGCATGCCGGGGCCCATTCAAGAAGTCGGGATCGCCGAACGTGATGTGGCGCGCGCCGGCCGCCACCTGCCGATCCACATCATCAAGGACGATCGCCGCCGGCACCGCGAAGAAGCGCCCGCGGTACACGGGCGGGATCGGGCAGTGGCGACAGGAATGAAGGCACCCGCGGCTGGCCTCCACGTGGCCCGCGACCCTGCGTTCGTTCCCCACGACCAGGCGCGCGTAACGATGAAGCGGGGGCAGCGCGTCACGCTCGGGCGTCCTGAAGGGCAGCCGGCGCAGGCGCGCGGGCGGCGCGGGCGGCGCGCGCTCTTCCCGCACGGCGTCGGCGATCGCGACCAGCTCCTCCTCGCACTCCGGCCCCACGATGCTGTGCGCGCCCAGCGATCGCAGATAAGCGGCGTTCAGCGGCGCGTACAGGCCGTAGAAGCAGAGGTGGGCCTTCGGATTGGCCGCCAGGACGCGCACGGCCAGACGCGTCCCCAGCGCCAGCGCCGTGTGCATAGGGACCGAGACAGCGACCAGCCGCGCCCCCCGCACCAGCGCCATCGCGCCCTCGTCGAGCCCGTCTACGGCAAGGTCGACACAGCGGGGTCGGTACCCGGCGGCGCGCAGAAACGCGATCGGTGAGGCCAGCCCCATCGGTTGGTGCCCTGGCTCGTAGCAGGACACCAATACGATGTCGCCGTCGCCGCGCATCCGCGCACTCACGGGGTCAGCGCTTCGCCTGCTGCGGGACGTAGTCGGGGGGAAGCTGGGCGCCCTCGCCGAAGAAGTACTTCTCCGCCTGTTCGAGCATCAGCGCCTGTCCCTGAGCAGACGTCAGGTCCACGCGGTACTCGTTGACGATCATCTTCGAAAATTCCAACCACATCTTCCAGGCTTCGGCGGAGACGTTGTCGTAGATCCGCTTGCCCAGCTCGTTGTCGAAGGGTTTGTAGCCCATTCCGGGAAGCTCTTTCCCCAGCTTCGCGCACTTGACCATCCGTGGCATCGCAGACTCCTCGGTTCAAAGAATACCCCCCGCCGCCGAGCCTCCTATAACATGATGCCGTCCATGGCCGCGAAGCCCGCCGATGTGCCCGCCGCATGGGCTGCCGCGCCGCCGCGCGCGGTCATCTTCGATCTCGACGGCACCCTGACTCGGCCGCTGCTCGATTTCGACGCCATCCGCGCCGAGATAGGCCTTCGCCCCCGCCTGCCCATCCTGGAGCAGCTCGCGGCCGGCGACGACGCCCTGCGCGCCCGCGCCGAGCCCATCCTGCGGCGTCACGAGAACGACGCCATCGACCGCGCCACGCTTTCCGACGGCTGCGCGGAGCTCTTGCGGCGGCTGGACGAGCGGCGCGTCCCGACCGCTATTCTGACCCGCAACACGCGCGACGCGGTGGCGGCGTTCGTGCACAAATTCGCGCTCTCGTTCCGCGCGATCTACACGCGCGAGGACGGCCCGCCCAAGCCGTCCCCCGCCGGCGTGCTGGCCCTGTGCGACCGGATGGGCGCCATTGTCGCCCACACCGTCGCCGTGGGCGACTACAAGTTCGACGTGCAGGCCGGTCGAGCCGCCGGCTGCCGCACCGTCCTGCTCGCCGAGACCGCTCCCGACGATCTCGACGAGTGGGGCTCTCCCGACCTGGTGGTGCCGTCTCTGCGCGCGCTGCTCTCCCTCTGGGGATGACCGTCCGTTCAGAGTTACTTCGCGCTTGGGCCGGCGCCCAACGGCCCCAACAATCCGGGCAGCGCGCTGGCGAATTGTCCCTTGGCGAGAACCCGCTGGCAGCCTCGCGCGGACGCCGCCTCCATCACCGAGACCTTCTCGTGGTCGACGAATCCCACCGACGGGACGCCGCGCGCCGCCGGATCCGCTGCCAGCAAGTCCAGCGCCTCCAAGGCCCGGGGCAGCCGCAGGTCCAGAATCACCAGGCGGGCGTCGCGCGCCGCCGCCGCCAGCGCGGCCGGCTCACGCGCCCCCTGCGCCTTGACCCCCACCTGCGACGCCACCTCACGGATCTTCGACGTAAACAGGAGATCCTGGACCAGATAAACGACGTCGGCCATGAACGGGAATGGTCCCGAGCACCCGGTAAGCTGGTTACCGTTGCTCCCTTCCGGGCCTGGCGGGGTTCGCCGGCGTTCCGTCGCCCGGGACCGCGTCACAGACTAGCGGCGAACCGCCCGGAGTCAATCACAAATATAGAGGAGAGAGAGGGATTCGAACCCTCGGTACCTTGCGGTACACACGATTTCCAATCGTGCCCCTTCGGCCACTCGGGCATCTCTCCGTTGTATTTGGAACCCTGGGAGGGTTCCAAACCTCCGGCGGGCTCCGGTGGGCCAAGCCCACCTCCGCCCTTTCGGGCGCTACCTCCTTTCGTTTCAAGCAGAGGAGAGGGAGGGAGTCGAACCCTCGTTGGATTTTCACCCAAACCTGATTTCGAATCAGGCGCATTCGGCCACTCTGCCACCTCTCCGGCCTCAGTCGTTGATGGCGCCCTTCTCTACACCCCCGAGCCGCGGAGATCTACTGCCGCGACGGCCGGCACTTCATGACGCGGAATCGCAACGAACCAGGACGGTTGACCAGGATGGCTGGCTCAATCATGCTGAGGAGATGGAGCGGTTCAACATCCACGAAGCAAAAGCCCATCTTTCCCGCATTCTGCGACGGGTTGAAGAAGGCGAGGAGGTGCTGATCGCTCGTGACGGTTTGACAATTGCGCGCATCGTCCCCGAGCACCGCTCGTCTCGCATCCAGCTCGGGCGCGACGAGGGACGAGCGACCATCGCCCCAGACTTCGAGGAGCCACTGGCCGAATTCGACGAGCACACGAGGTGAGGCTGCTGCTCGACACACACGCCTGGCTCTGGATGATGATCGAGCCGCAGCGGATCGGACCGCGCACGCTGGCGCTGCTCAAGGAGCGCGGTCACACCTTCGTGCTGTCGGTGGCTTCGGCGTGGGAGCTGGCCATCAAGCACGCCGCCGGCCGGCTCACGCTGCCCGAGCCACCACTGCGTTACGTCCGTTCGCGGACGCTCGCCGACGGTGTCGGCCTCCTCGCGGTGTCCCTGGATCACGTTTGTCGCGCGGCCGAGCTGCCGCGGCTCCACGCGGATCCGTTCGATCGTGTGCTGGTCGCCCAGGCCGAGCTCGAGCAACTGGTCATCGTCACCGCTGACCAGCACATTCCCAGCTACGGCATCCCGGTTCACGATCCGACGAGGTGACCGCGCGTTGACACGCGGTCGGCCTTAATCCATGGTGCTTGTCCAGAACCCTTAAGAGGAGCAGTAGCCATGATGTCGACCGGTTTTCCGGGATACGCGAGGTCGGCTTGGAATCGGATGGGCGCGGTGACGCTCGTGGGACTTCTGGGCGTCGGCTGTGCGGCTGACGGCAGGTCCGACAAGGGAGGTGGTGGGGCCAGCGGCGGCGCAGGCGGTGGTCGCGCCGGGAACGGTGGCGGTGGTGCGGGCGGCGGCGGCGCGGGCGGCGGTGGTGCGGGCAGCGGCGGAAGCGGTGGTTCCGAGTTCCGTGACGGCGGCAGCCAGACGGGGGGCGGCGACGGGGGAGGCAGCGGCGGCCGTTCCGGGGCCGGCGGCTCTGCCGGCTCATCCGGCGTCGATGCTTCTGCTTTCACTCCCGACGGCAAGACCTGCGGCGAGCAAACCACGCCGCTGGCGGTCAGCCCGAGAACCCCCGACGTCATCATCGTGTTCGACGACTCGTCGTCGATGAACCAGTCGTTCGAGGGCGGCACGCGCTATACCACCGAGCGCGACCTACTCAAGCCGCTCGTCTCCCAATACGAGCGACAGATCCGCTGGGGCTTCGAGAAGTACCCGGTCAAGCAAGGGATAACGATGGGGTGCTGCGCGGGCGCGGTCTGTGTCTCGCCCGGCCTGAACCAGGCCATGGCCGTCAACACAGCCATCGATCGCAACAGCGCCGCCTGCAACGACGTCGTGCAGGGCGTCTGCCCGTCGGGATGCGTGAAGGCCTGCCCCAACTGCGGCGAGAGCTGCTTCATCGGGACGCCGACCGCCCCGGCGCTGCGCAACGCGAACGACTTCTACGCCAACCTCAAGGACGGCATCGCCGAGCGCTACGTCCTCCTCTCCACCGACGGCGAGCCGAACTGCGTCGACCCGGCGCTGTCGACCGACGCGTGCCAGCAATCGGTGGCGCAGGTCATGGCGCTGGCAAAGAACGGCGTCAAGACCATCGTCCTCGGCATCTCGAACGAGGTGGCGAACAGCCAGTGCCTCGACGCGCTGGCGCAGGCCGGCGGCGCTCCCCGGCCGGGTGGCCCGCCGTTTTATTACCCTGCGAATAGCAAGGCGCTCCTCGAAATGTATCTGCGCGAGATCATCGGCGGAATCGCCAAGCCGACCTGCTTTATCGACCTCACTTCGAGTCCGCCGGACCCCACCAAGGTGGCGGTGTTCTTCGACATGAAGCAGGTGCCCTACGATCCCACGCGGATGAATGGGTGGGATTACGACCCGCCGGGCTCGGCCATGCGCATTCGCTTGTTCGGATCGGCGTGTACGCAGGTCGAATCGTTCCAGGTCAAGGAGCTGGGCGTCGTTTTCGGCTGCCCGCCCTGTGGCGGAACCGTCTCTTGCGAGAATTGACCGCCCCGGCACTGATAGCTAGAGCGCGTCGGGTAATTCCTAGCGTCGTCGGCGCCATCGGCAGCGCCGGCCGCTGGCAGGACGGGGTGACGCTGTGGTTGTCCGTGGCCGAGCGCCATCCGGACAGCCCGCAGGTCTGTCGCGGGCTCGGCAATGCGCTCTTCGAGGCGAAGAAGGAGGCCGCACTGGACGTCTACCGGCGCTGCGCGGCGCGGTTCGGGCCCGTGCTGTTCGAAAAGAACATCGCCATCGCCCTCTACGAGCTCGGCCGTCGCGACGAGGCCCGGGCCACGTTCCGGCGGATCGAGACGCTCCGGCCGGGCGATCCGGTGGTCACGAAGTACCTGCGCCTGCTGGGGCCGGAGTAGCCCGGCGGCGGCAAGGCGACGACGGGCTGCTAGGGAAGGGGCGGCGGGGCGGGGGCGGGAGGCACGCGCTTTACCAGCTCACCCGTGATGGTCACGCTGGTGTACGGAAGGAACCAGCCGAAGATGGGAATGCACATGAAGAGGGTGCGGGCCGCCGGGCTCCACAGCTCTTCGTGGAACCGGACGCCGATGATGGCGTCGGCGCCGCGGCGCTCGGCCTCGGGGAGCAAGATCTCTTCGAAGACGACCTGCAGATCCGTGTGAGGCACCGACACCCAGCCGAACAACAGCTGCGCCCGGCGGTGAATCTGGATCAGGCCCAGCGACTGGTAGGGCTCGGCCAAGGTGCCCGTGGTCACGCGGATGGGCCGTGCGTCTGCCGGCGCCGGCGGAAGGCGCGCCATCGAAATCGACGTGCAGCCGCTGCCCCCCAGCGCGACCGCCGCTGCCGCGGTCAACGCGGTCAGCAGGACAGGGCCGCCGGGCCTCAACGCGGGGGGCCCCGTTCGAACACGATGAGCTCGGCGTGAACTTCCAGCAGGCGGTCGCGCGTAGCCACCCGCCCGGGCGGGGCGGCCTTGACGACGGCCCATGGCCGCGTCGCGGGCAGGGGCGGCGACACGTCCTCGAAGTCGACCAAGATGGCCCCCTCGGCGCCGGCGTCGCGGATTGCGGACGTCAACAGGCCGTGCACCGCGGGGTCGAGCTCGGTATCGCTGATCCCTTCTTGCCCGCGCAACGCCGCTCCCCGTGTAGCGATTTGCACGAAACCCACCGTGCGATAGGGCGCACCCGGCGCGCGCGCAAACACATAGACGTCCGAGCCGAGCGGACGCCCCGGATCGCCCGACAGCGGGCTGCTGGAAGAAATCGCCGTACACCCCGAGACGGCCGCGACGGCGCCCCCACCCGCGCACGCGTACAGGAGCGTGAAGTACAAACCCGGCGGCCGCCGCTTCATGGCCCCAGGATAGCGGAAGGCTGGTGCGCCCGGATCGCGAGGCGCCTGGTCTCGTCCTCTTCGATGCCATTGGATGGGGGACACCCGTGGGACGAACGCCCGGCGACTGATAAATTGAAGGCACATGCTCGCGCCGCGCGTCGTGCTGGTGATCCTGGACGGATTCGGCGAGCGCGCTGAGCCCGAGGCGAACGCCATTCGCCTGGCGCGCACGCCGATCTTGCGCGACCTCTACGCGCGCTATCCCGCCACTACGCTGGAGGCATCCGGGAACGACGTGGGGTTGCCCGCCGGCCTCATGGGCAACAGCGAGGTGGGCCATCTCAACCTGGGAGCGGGGCGCATCGTGTATCAGGACATCGTCCGCATCGATCGCGCCATCGCGACCGGCGAATTCTTCGAGAATCCGGTATTGGCGGCGACCATCGACGCCGCGCGCGCCAGCGGCGGAACGCTGCACCTGTTCGGGCTGACCAGCTCGGGCGGCGTCCATTCGTCGCTGGATCACGCCTACGCGATCTGCGAGATGGCGCGCCGCCGCGGCCTGTCGCGCGTGGCGTGGCATGCGTTCCTCGACGGCCGCGACACGCCCCCGACGTCCGCCGCCGGCTTCTTGCGGGATGTCGCGGCGCGCTTGTCGGCCATCGGCGTGGGGCGCATCGCCTCGGCCATCGGCCGTTTCTACCCCATGGACCGCGACAACCGGTGGGATCGGATCGAAGTCGCCTGGCGCATGCTGGTCCGAGGGCAGGGACGCGCCTGCCAGGACGCTGCGGCCGCCGTCGAGGCGGGCTACGCCGCCGGGGAGACCGACGAGTTCTGCAAACCGCTGATCGTCACCGGCCGGTCCCATGGTGGTGAAGGCGAACCAGTGGGCCTGGTGCGCGACGGTGACGCGTGCTTCTTCTGGAACTTCCGCGCCGACCGGGCGCGCCAGCTCACGCGGGCCTTCACCGCCACAGAGTGGCCCTATTTCGATCGCGGGCCGCTGCCGGCGCTCTCGGCGTGGGGCTGCATGACGGTCTACGACGAGAGTTTCGCCCTGCCAGCGGCGTTCCCCAGGCAGCGGACGGAGGGCGGCCTGGGCGAGGTCCTGTCCCGACACGGACTGGCGCAGCTCCGCACCGCCGAAACCGAGAAGTACGCGCACGTCACGTACTTTTTCAACGGGGGCGTCGAAGAGCCGTTTCCCGGCGAGCAGCGCCAGCTGGTGCCGTCGAACCGCAGCGTCGCCACCTATGATCTGGCGCCCGAGATGTCCGCGGTGGGCGTCACCGATGCGGTGGTCGACGGCCTGCGCTCGGGCGGCCCGGCGTTCATCCTGGTCAACTATGCGAACCCCGACATGCTGGGACACACCGGCATGCTCGGCCCCGCCGTGCAGGGGATCGAGGTCATCGATCGCTGCCTCGGCCGCATCGTGGCTGCGGCCGCCGAGGCGGGCGCCGCCGTGCTGCTGACCGCCGACCACGGCAACTGCGAGCTGATGACCGACCCCGTGACCGGCGAGCCGCACACCGCCCACACCACCAACCGGGTGCCCTTCCTGGCGATTGGGCCGGCCTTCGAGATCAGTCGGGCAGGCCGCCAACTGCGCGCGGGGGGCCGACTCTGCGACGTGGCCCCCACTGTTCTCGAGGTCTTGGGATTGCCGCAGCCGCGCGAGATGGACGGGCAATTGCTGCTGGTTCCCGAGCGGGCGCCATGAGCATCGGCCGGCGCCTCATCGACCTGGCCCGGGCGGAGCTCAATGCGCTGCTGGAGCGGGCGGCGGAGTCGGACGACGAAGACGGCGAAGGCGAAGGGGAAGGCGGTCGCCGCGGCGGCGCGCGCGGGAGGACGTCGGTCGAATCCATGACCGACGACGAGCTGTTGGCGGAGGTCGAGCGCCGGCGGCGCGTACGAGAGTCCGCCGCCGAGCGCCGCGCCGCGCGCGAGGAGGCAGACCGCATGCGGGAAGCCACCGCGGAAGCCGAGCGCGCCGCGCGCGGGCCGAGAGCCGACGCCCGTTCGGGCGCAGGTCCGCGGCGGCGGCCGAATACCGGGACCTCCGACGATCTGGCGCGCGCCTATGCCGCGCTGGAGGTCAAGCCGGGCTCCGATTTCGAGACCGTGCGGCGCGCGTATCGCAATCTGATGCGGAAGTATCACCCGGACCACCACACCGCATCGCCAGAGAAACAACGAGCGGCGAACGAGCTCGCGCAGAAGCTCACGGACGCCTACAAGCTCCTCGAGCGCCGCTTGCGATAGCCGCGGTTTGCAGGGGTCTCGCCGGCTGGCTGGGGAGGCCGGCGCGGTGGCGTCGGGCGAGGTTCCGGAAACATCCCGGTCGTTGCGCCGATGACGTGGGTATGCGCGATTCCGATGTGTTCGTTCTTGCGATGTCGGTCACGGTTCTCGTCCTCGCGGGCTGTGCCCCGCCGGGGATCTCGGACCCACCGCGGTTCCCGGT
>Ga0187894_10000904_pt1 | contig 39477 bp, 22 predicted proteins | sample GBC1701081metaG_FD_136650 | JGI IMG/M metagenome (GOLD analysis project Ga0187894, IMG submission 136650) | White microbial mat communities from a lava cave in the Kipuka Kanohina Cave System on the Island of Hawaii, USA - GBC170108-1 metaG ... | reverse complement strand
TCTATCTCGACAACGCCAACACCACGCAGAAGCCGAGCGCGGTGCTCGACGTCCTGCGGCACTACTACGAGCACGACAACGCGAACATCCATCGGGCGACGCACCTGCTGAGCGAGCGGGCGACGAAGGGCTACGAGGGCACGCGCGAGAAGGTGCGGCGATTCATCAACGCGTCGGAGGCGAGCGAGATTGTCCTGACGAAGGGCTGTACCGACGGCGTCAACCTGGTGGCCAACAGCTTCGCGCGTCCGCGGATGCAGGCGGGCGACGAGATTCTGATCACCTGGATGGAGCATCACTCCAATATCGTGCCCTGGCAGATGGTCTGCGAGCAGACGGGCGCGGTGTTGCGGGTCGTGCCGATTACGGATGACGGCGAGCTGGTGCTGGACGAGTTCGATCGGCTGTTGAGCGATCGCACGCGTCTGGTGAGTCTGATTCACGTCTCCAATTCACTGGGGACGATCAATCCGGTCAAAGAACTGATCGCGCGCGCGCATGCGCGTGGCGTAGCGGTGCTGATCGACGGCGCGCAGGCGGCGCCGCACGTGCGTGTCGACGTCCGCGATCTGGATTGCGAGTTCTACGCGTTCTCCGCGCACAAGATGTACGGACCGACGGGCTCCGGCGCGCTCTACGGCAAGCGGGCGCTGCTGGAAGAGATGCCGCCGTATCAGGGCGGCGGCGACATGATCGCGTCCGTCACGTTTGAGAAGACCGTCTACAACGTCATCCCGCACAAATTCGAGGCGGGCACGCCGAACATTGCGGGCGTCATCGGCTTCGGCGCGGCGGTCGACTATCTCAGTGGCTTCGACATTGACGCGATCGCGGCGCACGAGCACGCGCTGCTCGAGCATGCGACGCGGGAGCTGCAGCAGGTACCGGGTGTCCGGGTCATCGGGCGCGCCGCGAACAAGGCGGGCGTGCTGTCCTTTGTCATGGAGAACGTCCATCCGCATGACATCGGTACCATTCTCGACCGCGACGGCGTCGCGATTCGGACGGGCCAGCACTGTGCGCAGCCGGTGATGGATCGATTCGGCGTACCGGCGACGGCGCGCGCGTCCTTTGCGATCTACAACACGCACGACGAGATCGACGCGTTCATTGCGTCCGTGCGGAAGGTCGGCGAGCTTTTCGGCTAAAATTTCTCACGAAAATGAACGACCTGCGCGATCTCTACCAAGAGGTCATCCTCGATCACAACAAGCGTCCCCGCAATTTCCGGGTGATGGAAGATGCCACCCATCGTGCCGACGGCCACAATCCTTTGTGTGGCGATCGGGTCACGGTCTTCGTCCGCACGTCCGGCGACCGGATCGACGATGTGTCCTTCCAGGGGTCGGGCTGCGCGATTTCGAAAGCATCCGCGTCGGTGATGACGGACGCCCTCAAGGGCCTGCCTGTTCACGAAGCCGAGATCCTCTTTGCGCGCTTCCATACAATGGTCACGTCCGACCCGGGCGTGGACCTGGATGACGAGGCTCTCGGCAAGCTCGCGGTGTTCGCTGGCGTCAGGGAGTTTCCGTCCAGGGTCAAATGCGCCAGCCTCGCCTGGCACGCCGTCAAGGCCGCCCTCGCCACCGGCGGCATCGCCACGACCGCGAGCGTCACGACTGAGTAAGCGTGTTGAGTACACACTCCCACCTGTCTGTGTCCCGATAGCGCACACCTGATTTGACCGAACGGCCCGCTCCGGGCCGCGCACGAGAACGAGCTCCTGTCGCACACTGCAGGCACCGCGATTCCGAGGTGCTTCGTTCCATGCGCTACTGGACTCATCTCATCACGCTCGATTCGAGCGGTACGCACGTCCTCGTCCGCCGGTCGCGCGCGGGCTGGCTGCTGCCGTACTTCACGCTCGAACATCGTGGCCGTGTCTCGCTCGAAGTCAAGGATCGACTGGCGAAATGCGGGCTCGCCGTCGTCCTGATTCACGAAGCACGTATTCCCGCTGATTCAACGCCGGACGATTCGACAGAGGTTGACGTCCACTGGTACGCGCTCGCGCAGGCGACCGGCGAAGGATCCGTCCACGACGACCTGCAGCTCGCATCAATCGACGACCTCGCGCCTGGCGCCGCGGTGCTACCGGTGCAACATCGCGGTTTGCGCCTCGCGCTCGACCGTTTCACGAATCCTGTCGCGCCATTCGACTCACGTGCCGGCGTCGATCGCGTCCATCAATGGGTCGCGGATCACGTCGCCGCCGCGGGTCGAACGAGCACGCATCCACCCATTCTGTTCCGGTTCCAACGCTATACGCGTGTCGTGGCATATCCGACGGATGGCCGGAGTGCGTACTACAAAGGTGGGTCGCCGGCAATCGACGCCGAAGCGCGGTTGACGCAGGCGCTGCACGGCCTGGCGCCGGAGTGTTTCGCTGGAACGCTCGCCTATGAGCCCGCAGGAGATTGGCTTCAGAATGCGGTCACTGGCCGATTCCTGCCGCCCAAGGAACTTACTGTTTCGCATGCCGAGGCCATAGGCCGGACGCTCGCGCAGATTCAACAAAAGGCCGCCGCATCTGACGCGGTCCGAACTGCCTTGGACGGTCGAAACATCGACGAATCGCGGCTCGTCCAGGCTGTGGGCCGCGTCGCCAGACTGGTGCAGCAGCGGTCTCCAGAGACAATTGACGGCTTGCCTTCCTTTGCCGAGCAGATCGAAGAAACCGTCAGTGCATCCTACCGTCGTCTTCTGGCGCTCGATCTCCCGAGTACCTGGATACACGCTGATCTGTGGTTTCCGAACGCGCTGTTCGACGCGGACAAGGTCACCTTCATTGATCTGGAGAACGGCTTCTATGGCCCTGCGCCCTTGCCGTTGTGGCGTCTGGGCGCCACCTTCGTCGAGCATGCGACCGACGGTTCGCGGCTCGATGCCGCAGCGACGGACGCTTTCGTTGAATCCTGGCGGGATCTCTGCGCCGCAGCAACGATGCGCGCGGGGCTTCTCGAACTGCCTGTCGTCGGCCGTGCGTTCTATCAACTCCTGTTGCTGGAACGCTTAGAGCGGCATGCTCTCGAAGAAGACCGTCCCGAGTTCGACGTGACGGCGTCCGCCGTGCTGGGTGCGGTCTCGCACGAGCTCTACAAGCTGGCTGTCGCGCCTGCGTGTCACTGAGTGTGTACCTGATCCGGATCAGTTCACGAACGCGTCATGTTCGAATCGGTGAGTGCCTCATTCTCGTGAACGGCAACGGTTCACATCTGGGTTACGTCGGCGACATGCGTTCATACTGCACTCGTTACATGGAGAGGCATTCCTCCAATGAAACCACTCTTACTGATTCGGGCGCTCGGCGAACTGCTGGTTGTGGATCTCATCACCCGACGCGGTTTCAAAGCGCTCTGTACCGCGGTCACGACGATGAAGCCGGCGGCTCGGGTGGCGCCGGCGGCGGTTGTCAAAGATGTGGTTGAATCGGTCGAATACGCCACGGTCTTCTACTTCAGGCATGCACGCTGTCTGCAGCGGTCGGTGGCGGTGACACGGATGCTTCGGCGGCGGGGATTTCCGGCGACGCTGGTGATTGGCTATCGTCCCATGCCCATTGATTCACATGCGTGGGTCGAACTGGACGGTGTCGTTGTGAGCGACAGGACCAAGCATCTTGAAGACTATCGCGTCCTCGATCGCTGGTAACTATTCATGAGCGCACAGGCTGGCATTCTGTATCGTGATCGCCGCCCGGTCGACCCGGAGTTGGTGCAGCGGATGGCGGAGTCGATTGAATCGGCTGGCCCGCATGGCTGCGGCACGTTCACGGGTCCTGGTGTCGCGCTGGTGCATCAGGCGTTGCACTTCGATGACCTCTCGGCGCTCGAAACGCACCCGGGTATGCTGCCGGATGGGCGCGTCCTGACGTGGGACGGACGTCTCGACAATCGAAACGACCTATTGTGCCAACTTGGTCACACGATTCAAGGCACGCCCACGGATCTGGCGATTGTGTCCAAAGCGTTCGAGCGCTGGAACCTGGATGCGCTCGAACGGTTGATTGGTGACTGGAGCCTGGCGCTGTGGGATCCGCGGTCGGACGAGCTCGTGCTGTCGCGAGACTACATGGGGACGCGGCCGCTGCTCTACTTCCAGCGTGGTGACTACTTCGTCTGGTCGACGTGCCTGAAGACGATCAAAGGCCTGTTCGATCTAGGCGATGAGATCAACGAGCACTACCTGGCTGGTCGCCTGACCTTTGGCCCGCCACCGTATCAGACGTTGCACAAGGGTCTGCTGCACGTGCCGGCTGCGCACTTCGTGCGGGTCACATCGCGCGGAACGGTCACGGTCACGCGGTACCACAAACTGCCGCACAACACGGTGCGCTATCAAGATCCGCGCGACTACGAAGTCCACTTCCGCGAGCTATTTCAGCAGGCTGTCGAAACGCGCCTGCGCAGCAACCGGACCGTCTGGGCCGAACTGAGCGGCGGCTACGACTCGTCCGCGGTGGTCTGCGTCGCGCACCACCTTCTCGCGCAAGGCAAGGGCCGTTTCCCTGCTCTGCAGCCGGTCTCGCGAGTCTTTCCAGACTCTCCAGAATCCGACGAATCGCGCCACATCGAGCAGATCGAGCGCTGGACGGGCCTCCTCTCGCGGAAGATCCCTATCTACGCAAAACAAGCGCCGGCTCCAGACCAGGAAGATTCATCAGCCAGCAAGCCGACGACGTCCATCACGCAGTTGATGGAGTCCGACATGGCCTACGTCCTGTTATCGGGCGAGTTCGGCGATCTCGCAATGGCCAAAGGCAGCGCCAACTGCGCCGCCCTGCTCGAAGACCTCGCGCGCTGGGATCTGTCAGCGTTCCTGACCGGCTTTCTGCAGTTCAGTCGAGTGCGTAAGACTCCCTGGTATCATACCCTCGGCCGCATCTGCGAACCGATGTGGTCTAGCACGTACGACGCACGGGGCCAACAGCGAACAATCACGCGTGAGCTCGCCATGTCACGCGGGATCCATGCGCGCAGTCTTGCCGACGTCTTCGGCTTGACCGACGATTTCGTCCGGCGGACCGACCCGATGCCCGTCACTCCCCCGTTGGACATCGCTGAGTTTCCCTACGCGAAGCGAATCCTGGCTGCCGGTACGTACAACTTCCAGCTTATGAACTGGTTGGGCACACGCGAGGATTCGATGCCTGTCCGACGAACGTACCCAATCGCGCACCGTCCACTCGTCGATTTCTTGCTCGCCGTACCACAGCGAGTCTTGTGGGATCCGGTTAGGCTTCGATCGTTCATGAGGAGAGCGTTCACCGGTGTCATGCCCGCTGCGGTGCTCGATCGAGAAGACAAGGGCTATGCGTCTCCCATTGTCGCGCGTATGGCGTTCTCAGCGACCGGACCTATGTCTGAAGAGTCAATAAGAACCTGGGAGCTGTGCAGGCGCGGCTGCCTTGATCCGCTGCGCTTTTATCGTTTGCTCAGTGCGCCAAAACGCAATGGGAGCATCGCCGGTTCTGGAGCGCTAGGAACGGCATGGGAAATCGAATCGTGGTTTCGCGCCAAGCGAGGGGCAAGTTCGAGGCCTCTTGATACAGTTGCGTAGCGGTCTGAGAGATTCGCTCGCGTCGATGTTCGACTTCAATACCGGAAGGAGGTGAATGCAATGAGGTATGAAACGCCACAGATCGTTCTGTTGGGCAGCGCCACTGGATTGGTTCTTGGCTCTCTGATCGTCAAGGATCAGCCGGACCACGTAGAGAACGTTCCAGAGCCGCGTCCGCTTGACGAAGCGGAGATCGCTCTCGGATTCCGCTACACGACGTAAGAGAATGTCGAATACCGTGAGTGCTTAGCAACTCCTGAGCACTCACGGGCCTCCCCCATAACTCGCCAGCAGTACTCAGGACGAACGTGAACCGTCGATTATCGTCGCCATTTGAGTGAGCGTCGTTCCACAACAGGCCTCATTGTAAGCCAATCGATTAGTGTGCCTTCGTCGCAACTCTAGCGGCCTGAAAATCGACAACCCCCAGTAACGGCTCAAACGCAGGTCCAGTGACCTCATGCTTAGTCGCTGCTACAATCAGCGTAGCGCCGTTCCTTCTCTGTTCATGTGATGTAGGAACAACACAGCGTTGGCGATGCTGCGGAAGCAGCGATTTGTTGGTTTCGTCGACAGCGCGACACGACAACGGCACGCGTGCCGCCAGTGCTATGCGAATGCTGTTTGTCGTGTCGGTCGATCTGGTCGATGCAGGCCTAAGCCACACCAATTTCCATCGTCCAATCTCAGGTTGCGCAAGAGATATCGATCGCGGCTGAGTACCTGGCGGTAGAACGGCGTATCGATAGCATAAAGAACCCGTGCAGTTATACAGATACAACCCATCGGTAAGGCTGGCAAGCTCCTGGACAATGCTTAGAAGAGACGTCTCTTGTGTTACGTCGATGTTGATGACTTCTGCCGCAGTTCCTGCCTCGTAGCGCGTTGATGTGCCAGCATAAGCACGTAGCTCAAGATCAGCGGTCGCCGTTGCATCAATCTTGACTCCTCGCAATCTAATGGATCTGCGTCGAGGCTGAATCGTCGCCTTCTGAATCGTGAGCTCAGCCGTCAGATCCGCCGGTGAGTCTACGCATGCCTCCGCGCGTCTCTGTGCAATCATGATCCATGTCCCAGGCATCGGATCAGGTATTGAGAAGCGTTCGTCACTTGGTTCACTCGTTGACACGAGCCAGAGCGGTGTATTTCGCTGATGTAAGAACCCCGCGGGCTCAAATAGCTGTACACTCGTCTCACAAGATCGTCTCACGCGAACGGACAAAAACGTCGCCTGCGGTGGCACCGCGAACACGTACTCAATACGACCACGAGCCTCCAACTTGGCTCGTAGCGTCACCGCACGACCAGGCGTCAGTGGTTGTGCGACGACAACAGTCAAAGGAATGCGAGCGATGGCCAAGCCAGTACTCAACTCCAGCACTTCCAGGATAGCGCTCTTGATGCCAACCGAGCCGGGCGCGATCGTCACATGTACTGATGTCAAGCATTCGGCTGAGAGCGTAACGCGATCTATCACGTGGAATGTCTCGCTATCACCACGAAGGCGAAGTGCGTAGGATTTCGAGCTACGGTCCTGTGACGTTCGCCGCAAACGAATTTCTACTGTTTCTCGCCGACCAGGCTCCCAACCTTCACGAAAATAGAGTCCCGCCTCATGGTCGCTATGATTGAGAACGTGCCTTACCGGTGCAAGAACCTCGAGTCGTTCTGTTTTTGTTCCCAGAAGAATCTGCCAGGCTCGCTCAATCTGCGGCACACCGAATCCCTGATCGACTGGCCGTACGCCCGACAAGAAACGCGCACTCAACAATAGGGCTTCTCTTACTTGCATGGCCGAAAAGTTCCTTCCGCTCTGGCGGCCTGCGCTCAGGAGAATGGCTGCCAAGCCGGCCACGGCAGGCGTAGCAGCGGAAGTTCCGCTTGAGAGAGCATGACAGCGTGGCAGAAGAACACTGGAGCGTTGTGACGCCTCGGCGTCGCAATTGTCAGCACTGATCCATTCCGCTGGTCCTACGATTAACGGCCGTAGCGATCCGAGCGAATTCGGTCCTCGCTCTGAATACCCCCAGACGAACTCCCTTAGACTTGCTTTTTTCTCAAAGAAGCGCCTTAGCGATTCTCGGTTTGCCATGGCGCCAACGCTAAGCGCTAATGAGCCGCTGGTCGCCGCCTGTTCGGCCCCCCCGCTGTTACCTACGCCCTGCACAATCAGCCTGTTGTACTCGCTGACGATCCGATCAACGATAACTGCAGTCAACTGGGCATCCGACGCCGGCATGCTGACCGGAGCCAGTTGCGAGATCGAGATAACATCGATTTCAGGGCGCCTGGCGGTAACGATCAACCCTTCAAGAAAGGCCGAAACGGATCCGCTCCCTGAATCACTCAAGAAGAGTCGTGCCGCTGGCGCGACTCCCACCGCCAGATGATCAGCACGTCGGCTGCCTGCCGCGACGCTCGCCGTCATCGATGGGTGATGGCTGCCGCCCAATCGATGAACTCTGAGTTCGTTCGCCGTCGATGTCAGAAGATAGCCGTGCGCCGCCCAGGCCGCACTCTTTGAAGCTCGAGTCGGCAAGGAAATATCGCCTACGTGCGACAATGGATCGTCGAGGAAATTGCCGTTCTGATTAAGATCGATCCAAGCCGTCGCAGATGATGGTTCCCATAGCACTCCATAGAGACGCTCATCAACCACGACACGGCCGAATCGATAGCGCCCTGCCGCTGGCAACACGACGCCGATCCCAGCGTGACGCCAGTACACGCTTTCTGTAGCAACAATCTCTTCAAGATCATGAACGACACCTTCATCTGTCGCGGCTCTCACAGCCAGAATCTTGCTTTGAGGAGCGCCATGGATATCCAGAGAGGGTGCCGACAACGCAGGATGATCGACCGCGGCCTGCGTCGCATTTGTCTCGAAGATGGCAACTGTCACACCGCGCCCGTCGAATGATGGGTGTCGCGATCTAAAATCTAGGAGCCCGAAGGCATCGTCGACTGCGCTTGGTGTACTGAAAGTTGCGGCATTTAGGGGCCGCGTCGCATGAGGGTCTCTATCTCGACCGCCCGGGCCGGACGATGAATCGACAGTTACGGATAGCGGCATCATCGCTCGATATCCTCTACTTACAGTCCATTGCCGCAGTCGCTTGGTCTCTATCCAACCCATCGGCGACGGATTGCCTTCGATGCGAGAAGCGATGATGCCGTCGATGCGTCGAATATTATTCCATTCTTCAATGGCTAGCGCGATTCGTAGATAACCCACGATATCGTCGCGAAAGAGAATCTCAGCGCCGAAACTCTGTAGCGACGACGCAACGCTCGCCGTTTTCCCAATGGCGGTGGCAATCATGGCTACCATGCGTCCTGGCTCATCTGTTGACCCAGCGCGCATGTTCGGTGAGTGAACCAGCGCATCCGCATAGTACATGTTGCTCAAGATGTCCAAGCCCGGTTGCGCCTCTTGAGCATACACTTGCTCACTCGACAATACGATGGCACTGACTGCGAGCCAGATGGCAGCGGCAAGGTGGACGCCGTGACAGAGTCGCGCAGTCGTGTAATACATCACGATGGATTTATTCTTCTACAAGAAGGCTGGCGCTTGGCTATGGAGCCAGGCATTTCGTTAAAAATCAAGCCTGACACCGATCTCCAACGATCTTGCGCCACCCCACTGGTATAAAGAACTTAATGCACCTGAAGTGCCAGCGCCTGACAAATAAGTGTCAAGCGTGTTACGAATTGCACCAAAAAATCCGCCTTCCGACAAACTACTCGACGGATTGGCAAAGTTCACAACATTAAGAACATTGAACGCATCCACGCGCAACTGGGCACGCACGCCACGGCCGACGTAAAACGCCTTCCTGATCCCAAGATCTACCTGGCGTGCCGACGGGCCGCGGAGTGAGTTCCGCCGATGGTTCCCTTGTTGCCCAGCCGCTGGTAGCGAGAACGCCTTGGAATTCACTTTTCGCCCCCAGGGCAGGGCATCATCAAAGATGAACATCGGCTCTCCGTCAACGACATTTGGCAGCTCTGTAATGTTCGTCACATCACCGAGCATGCGACCTGTGACGACGGTGAATGGATAGCCCGAGCGCATTCGACCAAGCACATCGACGGACCAGTGTCCAAAAAGTGCTCGTTTGGCTCCACTTGATGGACTCGGTAGATTCCATGACACCGCTGCCGTCAATACGTGCCTCACATCAAAATCTGACGGAGAAAGCCTGTCGCCGCCTAGATTGAGCAGATCCTGTGTCGCGCGCACAAGCGCTGAGATATTGTCTTGTGCTTTGCCAAGGGTATACGAGACTTGCGTCTGCAATCCCCCGACTGCGCGGCGGCGATACTCAAATTGCAGGGCCTTATACCGAGACCGGCCCAAGTTGCTGACGACACCCACTGCCGCCGGAAAGTCGGCGTTGGGTTTGAGAAACGAGACAGTGCTCAGCAACTGGTCGCCGCGAGAGCCAACATATCCAAGTGAAACGCTGTCTGAAGTCCCGAGTTGGCCTTCGAGCTTCACGTTCCAGTGTTTCGTGGCGGGCATGACGAGCGCTGGATCGACGACTGTGACTGGTCCATTGAACGGTGGCGTCAGGTTCAGGGTAGGCACGCTACCCCAAGCGCGACGAACCTCAGGCGACGGTGGAATACTGGGTAACGTGTGCAGCGTCTGCTGTGTCTGAGGAAACAGTCCGGACAAGAAGACCTGTCCCGCTGCCTCGGCGGCTGGGTCATAGAAGAGACCGAACCCACCGCTGACGACGAGACGCGATGCCTTGTCAACGGCCCAAGACGCGCCCACGCGCGGCGCCAAACGGCCTTTCCCGGAATCCCAAAGATCTGTTCCTGGTTCTCTGAATGCGATCTGGTCAATCGGGTTGACGGTTGTTACCGCCAATGGGGTTTCATTTGGCGCGAAGGAGGGCGTCGGATTGTAGTCCCAACGCAAACCGAACGTGACAGTCAATGGCGTCAGGATCTGCCACGTATCTTGTGCGTACAGACTCGTGTTCCTAAGGGTGCCCCTCACAGGAGTTTGATATGTGGCGGCTGCGACAGCGGGAATGCCACTAAGAAGATTCGACAGTCCCCTGAAATCGAGTCCAATCGAAACTGGAGCCGAACTGGCAAATTGCTTGATCTGACGATAGTCCACGCCGAACTTGATGACGTGCCGTCGCAACTGCGTCGTGAGGCTTCCGACGACGTTGTACTGCTGCTGAGCGTTCAGGGCGCTTGGTCCGCTACTGATAGTAGAGTTGCCGAGCCGGACGGAGAACAGCACCTGCTCGCTCGGCGTGTCCAGTGGAAGCCAATCGCGTAACGCGATATCTTCGAACTCAGACTGTCGTAGCGCCACTGATTGGGTCTTGAATCTTGTGCTAGAGTAGCCGACCTTAAGATCACCGACGACGCGCTCGTTAAAGATGTGCGTCACACCGAAAGTGCCGTTCTTGAGCCGAGAATCAGATTCTATTGCGACCGTCGGTGTCCGCGCGCTTTTTTTCGCTGGGACCACACCCATGCGTCCCATTAGCATCGTCCGAGATGATTGGTTGAAATCAAGCCGAAGACCGTATACATCCGATGATGTTGGATCAGCGTCATTCAGAATGTAATCGGCCAATAGATCGCCGTTCTCAGGCCCGGTTGGCAGTGGCAACAGCTCGAGAAGATCTCTCAGTGGTTGTGCAGCGGCGGCGCGGAGCCACGTCTCCGGCACCGTCAGAGCTTGGACCGTCGGTTGATCGAGCCTCAAGCTCTCAAATGAACCGAAGAAAAACAAGCGGTTCTGTAGTATTGCCCCTCCCAATGTTCCGCCGAAATCGTTCTGTCTGAGCGGTGGCTTCTCAGCACCTCGGTTGTTGTAGAACCAGTTCGTGGCGTCCAAAGCATCGTTGCGAATTTGATCAAACAGAGATCCGTGGAGTTGATTCGTGCCGGCGCGGGTCACAATGGACACTTGCGCGCCAGGTGTTCGGCCGTACTCGGCGGCGAACGACGACGTTTGGACACGAAACTCTTGCAGGGCGTCAACCGACACCATCGCATTCCATCCTCCAACGATGCTGGCTGATGGAACCTGGCCCGGCGCGGCGTTGGTTCTCTGAACGGAGGTAACCGCTACGCCCGCATTCGCGCTCACGCCGTCTACGGTGAAGTACGCGGAGCCAGGACGTTGGCCGTTTGTGGCGAAGCCGCCGCCGGGGGTGGGGACGACGCCTGGGGCCAGTTCCAAGAGTGCGTGGAAGGAGCGGCCGTTGAGCGGGATGTTTTCGGCGAAGCGGCGGTCGATGACCGTGGAGACCGAGCCGTCTCGGGATTGGAGGATTGGGGCGGTTGAGACGTCGACGGATTCGTCGACTTTGGCCGGGTAGAGAATGATGTTGTATTGCGAGGCGGAGAGCGCGACTTCTACTTGCACCGCGGTTTCCGCGACGGCGAAGCCGGTCTTTTTCGTCCGCAGAATGTACTGGCCGGGCGGGATCGCCGGGAGGACGTAGCTGCCACTCTGGTCCGTGACAGTCTCACGCTTCAATCCCGTTGCGATGTTCAGGAGTTCTAGCGAGGCGCCCTGTACGATGGCGCCAGAGGAGTCGCGGACCACACCCGCGAGTTGGCCGGTTTGGGCAGTAGCAACGTCTGTGACGCAACAGATCATGCAACACAGAAACGCCGCCCGGATCGCGAGCTGCAGGCACCCCGCATCGCTCCGCATATCTCCATCTCCTCTTGCACGCCACACAGACAATGGCGTGGCCGCTGACCACCAAGCACTGGCTCTGTCCCGGCAGCGTTCAGAGGCAATCCAAGATTGCGGCAAGCTGGAGTTTCCGAACGTCGCCGCACGAGCGTTGACGGACGGGATGGTACCAACGCCAGCTATTGGGGCCTTGAGACCTTTTGTGGCCAATTCACTTTTGGAATGCCACAACGGACCCGCGCCAGCGTGAAATCGATCGTTAAAACGCGCAAATTCATGCGCGCGTCATCCAGGCCGTTCGTAAAATTCAGCAGAGGGCTCGCAGGAGGCTTGTGTGCGCGGGCGGGGGCTGCCATAGTTAAGGTTATGGAAACCGCACCTGAAGCTTTGAAGCCGGAGCCGGTGGCGGATCCCGTCAAGACGCTGGAGCTGAAGCCCGGCATCGTGGAGGCCATCAGCTCGGTCTACGATCCGGAGATCCCGGTCAATATCTACGAGATGGGGCTGGTGTACGACGTCATCATCGACGACCACGCCGCCGTGTTCGTGAAGATGACGCTGACAAGTCCGGCCTGCCCATCGGCCCAGCAGATTCCGGTGGACGTCGCAGACAAGGTTCGCGGCGTGCCAGGCGTGGCGGACGTTCAGGTGGAGATTGTCTGGGAACCACCGTGGAGCATGGACAAGATGTCCGACGCGGCACGGCTCCAACTAGGCATCTTCTAGCCAGAAGGGCTCGGCCCGAACCATCCGTCCTGGTCAGCCGTCCTAATACCGTGGCGCGCTAAGTGCCGCGCCACGAATAGTATGTCTCGCTTCTCGCCCTCCCGCGTTCGATTCATCCCGACTGTTCTCGTCGCTCTGCTGGTCTTGTCAGGCTCGATGAACGGGCAAGCGCCGCCGCCAGCGGCTACCCCCGGCCTCCCGGAGCAAGAGTCGTTCATCCGGAAGGTTCGCGAGCACATCAAGACCGACCCGGACCTCCAAACCCAGTACACATACCGCGAGTCACGCCGCGACGTGAAGGTGTCGAAACTCGGCAAGGTGACCCTCGGCCCCCTGCGGACGTTCGAGGTGTACCCATCCAACAAGCCGGGACGCACGTACAAGCGACTCGTGTCGGTCGACGGCAAGCCCCTCGACCCGGCGGAACTCGCGCGACGCGACCAGGCCCACCGCGATCACGTCATCGCGGTCGTCCAGCAGGAACAGAACGAGTCGCCCGAGCTCCGCGCGAAGCGGCTCCAGAAGGAAGCGAAGGAACTGCAGGAGCGCCGCGACACGATAGATGATGGGTTCGCGATCTACGAGATTCAGCTCGTGGGACGCGAGACACTCGGCGGATTGCCGATGATCGTCGCGACGCTGACCCCGCGGCCCAACGCTAAGACGAAGACCGACGTCGGCAAGTGGATGAAGAAGTTCCGCGGCCGCGCGTGGGTGTCCGAGTCCGATCTCGAGCTCGCCAAGCTGGACGTCGAGGCCATCGACGACATCACCATCGGCCTCGGCCTCGTCGGCCGCGTCCACAAAGGCAGCCGATTCATCTTCACCCGCACGAAGGTGAATAACGAGGAATGGCTCCCCGCCGAGGCCCGCTTCGAAGCGTCCGGCCGGACGCTGCTCTTCCGCAAGTTCCGGATCGACACCATCACGCAGTATTCGAATTACAAGAAGCACAACGTGGATACGTCCGAAACGTTCGCCCTGCCCAAGGACGACGACGACCACCGCTGATCCGCCCGCCCTTCCGCCAACCCGCCAGACAAGGTAACCTGTAGCAGTCGACTGCCGCACCGACAGCCGGCACGACGGCTCCAGCGCATCGCCGCGCCCCCGCGGACGCCCGTCGCGTCCGCATACGCCACTTCATCTATGCTTCGATCGCGCGTCTCTCTGCTGATCGTCTTCGCCCTCCTGTTCATGGGCGTGCCGTCTCTCATCCAGTTCTATACGGACTGGCTCTGGTTCGGCGAGGTCGGCTACCAGCACGTGTTCGCACGCATGCTGACCGCGAAGTGGACGATCGTCGCCGTGATGTTTGGCGTCGCGTTCGCCGCGATCGCCGGCAACCTGCTGCTGGCCTTCCGCACGCTGACCAGACGCGAACTGATGATCGTCACCCCCGACGGCCCACGCGTGGTCGTCGTCGATCCCGGCCGCATGCGGCCGCTCGTCCTCGCCGGCGCCGGCCTCGGCTCGTTCGCCCTGGCCCTCTACGCCGGCTCAGAGTGGACGACGTGGCTGATGTTCTGGAACGCGGTACCGTTCAATCAACAGGACGCCATCCTCGGACGCGACATCGGCTATTACCTGTTCTCGCTGCCCGTCTACGAGCTGCTGAGACGACTGGCGATGCTGATCCTCGTCCCGACCCTGATCGGCGTCGTGCTGCTGTACGTCAGCGCCGGCCGCGTCGGCTACACGCCGTCACGCGGGTTCTACATGAACGCGCCCGCGCAAACCCACGTCTCGATCCTGCTCGCCATCGGATTCCTGCTGCTGGCGATCGGCGCCTGGCTTTCCGTCCCGGCCCTGCTGACGTCCCCGTCCGGCATCATCCACGGCGCCTCGTACGTCGACGTCCACGCCCGCATTCCCGTCCTGCGCCTGCTGGCGGTCGCAGCCGGACTCGGCGTTCTGCTGGCCGCGTATCAAGCGATGCAGCAGCGCCTGTGGCCTCTCGGCCTCGCCATCGGCCTCTATCTCGCCACCGCCATCGGCGGATCGGCCTATGCCGCCGCCATCCAGCGCTTCGTCGTCGCCCCCAACGAACAGGTGAAGGAGACCCCGTACATCGTCAACAACGTCGCCGCGACGCTGAAGGCCTTCGCCCTGGACAAGGTGGAGAAACGCGAGTTGTCGGGCGACGCGCTGCTCGATCGCGCCGCCATCAACCGCAATCAGGTGACGCTGAAGAACGTCCCGCTGTGGGACCACCAGCCGCTGCTCGACACGTTCGGCCAGATCCAGGAGATCCGGACGTACTACGACTTCGTGTCCGTCGACAACGACCGGTACACCATCAACGGCGAGTACCGGCAGATCATGCTGTCGGCACGCGAGCTCAATTCCAACAGCTTGCCCAACGCCACCTGGATCAACGAGCACCTGACGTTTACGCACGGCTACGGCCTGACGCTCGGCCCGGTCAATCAGGTTACGTCCGAAGGCCTGCCCGTCCTCTTCATCAAGAACCTCCCGCCCGAGTCGTCCGTCGATCTGAAGCTCACCGAACCCAGCCTGTACTTCGGCGAGTTGTCGAACGATCACGTCTTCGTGAAAACACGCACGAAGGAGTTCCATTACCCGAAAGGGAACGACAACGTCTTCGCGACGTACGAAGGGCGCGGCGGCGTCAGCGTTGGCAGTTTCTTCCACAAGCTGCTGTTCGCCATGCGCTTCCGTTCGCTGAAGACGTTGCTGACGAACGACCTGACGGCCGAGAGCCGCGTGCTCTTCAACCGCCGCGTGTCGGAACGCGTCCGCATGATCGCGCCCTTCCTCGAGTACGACCAGGATCCGTATCTCGCCATCGAGGACGAACGCCTGTTCTGGGTGCAGGACGCCTACACCATCAGCGACCGCTACCCGTACGCCACGCCCGCCGGGGAGCGCGTGAACTACATCCGCAATTCCGTGAAGGTCGTCATCGACGCGTACCACGGCACGACGACGTTCTACATCGTCGATCCGAACGACCCTATCGCGCAGACGCTCGCGCGCTCATTCCCCGGACTGTTCAAGCCACTGGCCGAGATGCCCGCTGGCCTGCGTCAGCGGCTGCGCTATCCGCAAACGATCTTCGCGCTGCAGGCGGCGATGTATTCGACGTATCACATGGAGAATCCCGCGGTCTTCTACAACAAGGAAGACCAGTGGGAAATCCCCTCGATCGGCAGCGGCAACCAGCCGCAGCGGATGGAGCCGTATTACACGATCATGCGACTCCCCGGCGAGCCCCGCGAGGAGTTCATCCAGATGCTGCCGTTCACCCCGCGGCAGAAGGACAACCTCGCCGCGTGGATGGTCGCCCGCAGCGACGGCGATTCGTACGGCCGCCTGACCGTCTTCCAGTTCCCGAAACAGAAGGTCATCTTCGGTCCCCGTCAGGTCACCTCCCGCATCAATCAGGACCAGACCATCGCACCGCAGATCACCCTCTGGAACCAGCAGGGCTCCGAGGTGATCCAGGGCACACTCCTCGTGATCCCGATCGAGGAGTCCCTGATCTACATCCGACCGCTCTATCTCCGCGCCTCCGGCGGACGCATCCCCGAGCTGAAACGCGTCATCGTCGCCTACCAGAACCACATCGTGATGGCCGAAACCCTCGAAGCGGCCATCGACCAGATCTTCCCGGCGACCAGCCGTCGCGATGGCCCAACAGGCGCGCAGCCACCCGTCGAGACGACGACAGGACAGTCGTCGCCCGCAACGCCCGTCACCGGCATTCCCGCCGATCTCCTCGCCCAGGCGCGCCTCCACTACGAGCGCGCGCTCAAGGCCCAGCGCGAAGGCAACTGGGCTCTCTACGGCGAGGAGATCAAGCAGCTCGGCGACGTGTTGAACCGTGTGAACCGCGCGGACACGGCCCCCGCGGCTCCGCCGAAGGAATAGTCGCAGGCGCGCGCGGACGCGATCAGTCCTTGTATGGATCGAACTCGTCCGCGCCGGCCATCACGACAATCAACGGACGCAGTGTGTGGAGGACCGTAATCGTGTCCTCCTGCGCCGCCAGGACGTCGGGCAGCCGGCGATACACGTGCGGACTCTCGTCCAGTCCGCCGCCGCGCAGAATCACCTCCTTCTCCTTGATCCATTCATGCATCATCTGCGGTGACACGCGTCCGGGCGCGAGCACCTTGCCGTTCCGGTTCCGCTTTCCGGCCGCCGCGGTGCGGGACATCACGCGTCCCGCACCGTGCACCGTCGAGTAGAGCGCTTCCTTCTGCCGCTGCGCCACGACTGGTGGCGTCTCGGCAGCAACCCGCGCGCCCTCGACAATCACCGCCGAATCGCCCATCGAGCCGCCGATGAACCCGCGTTGCCCCGGGAACGCAGGCGTGGCGCCCTTGCGAATGACGATGAAGTCGCGATGGCCGTGGCGCTCCTTCCAGGCGAAGTTGTGGTGGTTGTGCACCAGGTCGACCTCGTTCGCGCCGAGCAGCGAGACGACCTTGCGCGCAACCCACTCACGGCCGGCGTAGGCGTACTGACCGGCCAGCGCCATCAACGCCCAGTAGTCCTGCCCAAGCGGACGATCCAGATCGAGCAGCACCTCACGCTCGGGCACGCGCTTGCCCCAGGGCTCACCCTGACTCAGCGCCAGATAGGCCGACGCCACCGTGTGCCCGAAACCGCGGCTGCCGAAGTGGACGCCGACCCACAGCCGCTCGTCCTCGTCCGCAAAGACGTCGACGTAGTGATTGCCGCTGCCCACCGTGCCAAGCTGCGCGCGCGCCTTGTCGCGCAGCGCCTGCCGGTGCTTGGGCGGCGCGGCCTCCCAGGCCGCATCCTCGAACAGCGGATGCTCCGTCGGCGCGTCGCGCGATCGATTCTTCCGCCCCATCCCGAAGCTGACGACAGCGTCGATCTCGTTCGCAATCTCCGTCAGCTTCCGCCGGACCGCGGGCGGATCGTCGCCAAGATCCGTCAGACGCTTGTCCGTCCGGATCGCCGCGTTTCCGCACGCAATGTCGAAGCCGACGCCAACCACAGAGACCTGATTGGCGTAGGCGGCAACGCCGCCAATCGGCATGACGTAGCCAACATGGCCATCCGCCATCAGCGCCGCCCGCTCGGCGCGGCTGGCCACATCCGCCAACTGCTTGAGCGTCCCCTCGTCATGTGTCCCGAATATCTTCATGACTGCCAACCCCTCTCCATTCGCACAATCACGCCGCCTTCCGGCGCCCGCTCGACGTCAATCGCGATGTCCATGAACTGACGGATGACGTCGATGTTCGTCCGCGCATGATTCGACAACCCGGTCGCGCGAAACATTCCGCCACGGCCAAGCGCCATCGGCACGAGCAACTGGTCCGCCAGATGCGCCCCAACCGGCGCCCCCGAGGCGAGATAGCCCCGCACTTCGTCTATGGCCTGAGACGCCACGTGCTCCGCGGTCACGCCGTGCTGGCCGAACGCACTGAAGATCTCGGTGACGTGCTCGCTCGACACTTCCAGCATCAGCACATTGCCCGGACCTGGCAGATTCTTCAGTTGCTCGATCGCCAGCGCGGACTCGACCCACCCCAGACGCGCACGGACGCGCTCCAACTCGCGCCGGCCGATGTGCTCGGGCAGGTTGGACAGCAGCGCCGTCGCCTGCCGGCGGACAATCGCGCCGCGCGTCAACAGTTCGAGCGGCTCGAGGCGCGCGCACGGCCGCACCTGCACGTGGAACCGTCCGCCGCCGGCGGGATAGAACCCGTGCCGCTCCAGCGTGGTGTCGACGCCAACACCCATCGCCCGCACGAGCGGCAGGAACGCGCGATCGAGAAAGTCGAACGGCGGCGCGGCCGGATTGTGCGTGCCGCCTTCGAGCGTCAGCTCGCTCGGCGCGGACGCCGTCAACAGCACGGGCAGCACCGTCTGGAGCACCAGCGTCGCACTGCCTGCCGACCCCACCGCGAAGCGATAGGCGCCAGGAGTGATGCCGCGCGGCGTGAAGGTCAGGTCGGTTGACTCGATCGCCGCGCCCTCGACGTCGGCACGTCCAACCGCGACCGCCGCCTGCACCGCCGTCAGGTGCTGACGCAGCAGACCAGGACGTATACGCTTCGCGCGGATCCGTTCGATGCGGAACGGACGCCCCGTCGCCAGCGACATCGCCAGCGCCGTTCGCAGCACCTGCCCGCCGCCCTCGCCGAGAGACCCGTCCAGTGTCGTCATCATCGCCATGCGCCCCGATGCTAGCGTCTCCATGCCGATTCCTAAGAGCAGCCTCCGTGCCAGATACGGTCCCGCGCAGCGAGCTGTCCTCGTAAGCTATTGATATTCAGTCAATTGACCATCTGACAGGGCGAGATTGCGCGCCTTGAGCGGCAGGTGGCAGCCGATCGTTTTTTATCTTTTCGGATAGACTCTTCGCCAAATGGCGATGATGAAACGGCCAACCGTTTTGATCGGGACGATCGGCAGCACGCTGGATCAGGGGAGCGATGCGGACCGCTGGTCGCGCTGGCGGCCGACGGTCGATCTGTTCCGCCACGAGCACCTGCTGATCGATCGCTTCGAGATGCTCTATCAGGAGCAGTTCAAGCCGATCGCCGAGCACCTCGCCGACGACATCCGCGGCGTGTCTCCAGAAACCGTCATCAAGCCCCATCCCATCGTCCTCAAGGACGCGTGGGACTTCGAGCAGGTCTACGGCGTCCTCCACGACTTCGCGGCGGCATATCCGTTCGTGACCGAGGACGAGGATTACCTCGTACACGTCACGACGGGCACGCATGTCGTTCAGATCTGCCTGTTTCTTCTGGCGGAATCTCGCCGCATTCCCGCGCGGCTGATTCAAACGTCGCCACCGCGACGCCAGAACCCGCCTGGCAGACCGGGTCGCTTCACGATCATCGATCTGGACCTGTCGAAGTACGACCTGCTCGCGTCACGCTTCCAGCGCGAACACCGCGAAGGGCTGTCCTTCCTGAAGTCCGGCATTGCGACACGCAACGTCCGTTTCAACCGTCTGATCGAGCGGATCGAGTTCGTGGCCATCCACTCGCGCGCGCCGCTGTTGCTGACCGGTCCGACCGGCGCGGGCAAGTCGCGGCTCGCGCGGCGCATCTACGAGCTGAAGAAGGCGCGGCGCCAGGTCACGGGACCGCTGGTGGAGTTGAACTGCGCGACGCTCCGGGGCGACGCGGCCATGTCGGCGTTGTTCGGTCACCGGAAGGGCGCGTTCACGGGCGCCTTGCAGGATCGGCCAGGTCTGTTGCGGACGGCGGACCGCGGCGTGCTGTTCCTGGACGAAATCGGAGAGCTCGGACAGGACGAGCAGGCGATGCTGCTGCGGGCGCTGGAGCAGAAGACGTTCCTCCCGATGGGAGCGGATCAGGAGGTCCGCAGTGAATTCCAGTTGCTCGCCGGCACGAACCGCGATCTGATCGCGGCCGTCCGGCAAGGACGGTTCCGCGAGGACCTGCTCGCGCGCATCAATCTCTGGACCTTCGCGTTGCCGGGCCTGCGCGAACGGCCCGAGGACGTCGCGCCGAACCTGGATTACGAGCTGGATCAGTACGCGCGCGACACGAACGCCGCGGTGCTCTTCAACAAGGAGGCGCGCGAGCGGTTCCTGGCGTTTGCGTCATCGGCTGCCGCGCGGTGGACGGGCAACTTCCGCGATTTCAATGCGAGCATCGTGCGGATGGCAACGCTGGCTGCGGGGGGACGCATCACCGTGGAGGTCGTGGACGAAGAGATTACGCGGATGCGGGACGCGTGGCAACCGGTGTTACCAGACGAGGAGTCGCTGGTGAACGCGGTTCTGGGTGAGGAACGGGCGGCTGGTCTCGACCGGTTCGATCGCGTGCAACTCGAGGACGTGTTGCGCGTCTGCCGCGAGGCGCGGTCGCTCTCCGACGCCGGGCGGACGCTGTTCCATGCATCGCGTGCGGCCCGCCGGTCGGTGAACGACGCGGATCGGCTGCGCAAGTATCTGAGCCGCTTCGAGCTTGATTGGCCGGGCGTGCGCGGATAACAATCCCGCATCTTTCAGCCGGCCTCGCGCCGGCCTTCCGTCCGTCCGATCAGGAGTCTTCATTCATGACTGTTTCCCGTCGCACGTTCCTCGGCAGCGCGGGCGCCGCCGGCGCGATCTCCGCGCTTGCGTCACCTCTGGTTGCCGCGCCCCAATCTCGTCAGGCGTCGCTCGTCAAACCCAGGCGCCTGCAGCCCGGCCAGACCGTCGGCCTCGTCGATCCGGCTAGCGCGACCTGGTATCCGGTGGACATCGAGATCGTCTCCGAGTCGATGCAAGCGCTCGGCTTGAAGGTGAAGGTCGGCGCACATGTGCTCGATCGACGCGGGTACTTCGCGGGGACAGACGAGGCGCGGGCGGCGGACTTGAACGCGATGTTCCGAGACCCGGAGGTTGACGCGATCCTCGCCGTGCGCGGCGGCTGGGGCTCCGCGCGCGTGCTGCCGCTGCTGGACTTCGAGGCCATCCGCAAGTCGCCCAAGATCCTCATGGGCTACAGCGACATCACCGCACTGCTCCTCGCCATCTACGCCAGAACGAATCTCGTCACCTTCCACGGACCGGTCGGCGCATCGCCGTGGAACGCCTTCAACGTCGCCGGCTTCAAGCGCGTGCTGTTCGACGCGGAACCGGCGTTGCTCGAGAACCTGAAAGAGAAAGAGGACACGCTGACGATCGTCGAGAACCGCGTGATGACCATCACCCCCGGCGTCGCCCGCGGACGCCTCCTCGGCGGCAACCTGACGATCGTGACGTCACTCCTCGGCTCGTCTTATCTGCCGGACTGGCGCGACGCCGTGCTGTTCCTGGAGGACGTCGAGGAAGCGCCGTACCGCGTCGACCGCATGTTGACGCAACTGAAGTTGGCGGGAGTCCTCGATGTCGTGCGCGCGGTCGTCTTCGGCCGCTGCACGCGCTGCAGTCCGGGCGAAGGCTTTGGCTCGCTCACGCTGCCGGACATTCTGAACGATCACCTCAAGCCGCTGAAGGTGCCGGCGTGGCATGGCGCGATGATCGGACACATCGAGCGTCAATTCACGCTGCCCGTCGGCCTGCCCGTGGAAGTGGACGCGACGCTTGGGACGATCCGTCTCCTGGAACCGCCCGTTGCTTAGCTCACGCGGCAAGCTCTCGCCGCTTCGCGCTATTCGGTCATGTGTCGTGCGCGGGCGACGGCGGCGCGTGGGGGCAGCAGGATATTGGCGAGCAGGAGGCCGGCGACGAGTGAGATGGCGGTGAGGAACATCGTGAAGGCGGTGCCGACGCCGCTGATGACGTGGCGGTCGAGGAGCTCGGTGAGGCTGCGGAAGCCGACGCTGCCCGGAACGAGGAGCAGGACGCTCGGGACGAGCGGGACCGTCGCCGGATGACGCCGGAAGCGTTCGTACAGATTGCTTGCGAGTCCAACGACGAACGCGCCGAGGCAGGCGCCGAGCTGCGGTCCCAGGATGCGGGCGCCGGCCTGGGCGCCCGCGAATCCCATCACGCTGATCAGCAGGATCCACCCCGCGTCGCGCGGCAGGGCGCGCATGAGGACGGTAAACGCCAGTGGCGCGGCCACGATGGCGAGCCAGAGCGTCCACGTGGGGAGCGGCCGGATTGCGAGCGTGGGGGCGTCGCCCACGAGGCGGCTGGCGACTTCGGCGCCGAGGGCGACGCCGAAGATGATGCCGATGAACACGACGAACGCGCCGGCGAGGCGCGCGGTGCCGGCGGCGAGGTGACGGGAGGCCAGTTCCGCGAGGGCCAGAGTGACCGACAGGCCCGGCACGAGGACAATCAGCCCTGCCAGGACGCAAATCGCCGTAGACGCGCGGAACCCGTCCGCCGCCATCACGTGCACCAGGCCGGACACGAGGAACGCGGCGACGAACTCGAACACGCGGCGCAGCGGCGCGCGGTCCTGTGAGATCCAGAACAGGATGCCGGTCATCAGGCCGGCGAAGGTCGATAGCGCCACTTCGGCCATGCCGCCGCCCAGGATGCGGCAGGACGTAGCGGACGCGAGGCCGAACGCCGTCAACTGGAAGAGCATCCCGTACTGCGGCGGCGCGTCGACAATCGCGTCAATCCGCTGGGAGCCTTCGGCGGGCGAGAGGTCGCCCCGGAGCACCTTCGCGCTGACTTCATCCACCGCCGCCAGCTTCCCCAGGTTGACGTCGCCCGGCTCGACGCGGATCAGGTGCGTCCGCTGCCGCTCGATCGGTCCGAACGCGGCAAAGATCGACGTCGGCGTCGAGAAGAACTGACCGATCAGGCCCAGATGGTTCGTGACGTGCGTCAGCACGTCCTCCAGGCCGTTCGCCGTGTAGCCAAAACTGTGGAGCGCGCGGCCCAGCCGCAGGACGAATCCCGCGGCCGCTTCTTCCTGCGTAAACGCTTCTTCCTGCGTAGGCGATGTGAGGGATTCGGCCGGCGCGGACGCGACTTCCTGCCTCGACGGGACGGACGCGGAATCGGGCATGTCGTCCTACTCTACCGCGAGCGGCCGTGAGCGCCGGCGACAACGGTGCGTCTACCGCCGTTGCGCGGTCTGCACGCCGCCGTCATAGCAGGTCATGACCAGTACGCCAACCGGCCCTGGACCGGCACTTTTCGGTGATTTCACCGGTGGTGTACCGACCGTATCTCGGCTATGATGCGCGAATCCTGCGGTTCATACTCATCTTTCTCCTGTGGAGGCGGTTGATGGTCAGAGGTCCGGCGGTACGATCGTGTACGAGCTTGCTCTTCCTCACGATACTGATGGCGCTCGCGATGAGCGCGGGCGCGACGGTATCGGCACAGACAGTCACGGGATCTGCCCAAGGGACGGCGACCGACACCAGCGGAGCCGTGCTCCCCGGCGTCAACATCGTCCTCAAGAACACGGAAACCGGCCAGGTCCGCGAGTTGACCACCAACGAAGCGGGCTTCTACAGCGCGCCGTTCCTGCCGCTGGGCGTCTATCAGGTCACGGCATCGCTCTCCGGCTTCGGCACGATCATTCGCGAGAAAGTCGACGTCACCCTGAACGCCACGCGCGTCATCGACTTCCAGTTGAACCCGAGCATGACGGAGACGGTCTCCGTCATCGCGGAGCCGCCGCCCATCAACACGACGAACCAGGAGATCAAGAGCTCGCTGTCGTCCGAACAGATCATGGACAAGCCGACGCTCAACCCGGGCAGCTTCCTGTCGCTCGCGGAGACGTTCACCGGCTTCATGGAGAACCCGACCAGCGGCCAGAACAACCCGACGCTCTCCTCGGGCACGTCGGTGAACTTCGGCGGCGTCGGCACGCGCAGCACGACGTTCCAGATCAACGGCGTCAACAACGACGACTCGTCCGAGAACCAGAACCGGCAGGGCGTGCCGGTGGCGACGATTCAGGAGTTCCAGGTCATTCAGAGCACGTACGGCGCGGAGTTCGGCCGCAGCGCGGGCTCGGTGGTGCTGGTGCAGACGAAGTCCGGGACGAACAAGTTCAAGGGTGAAGTCTACGAGTACAACCGCGACAGCGACTACTCCGCGAAGGCGACGTTCGATCAGGTGAAGCCGTCCAACTACCGCCACCAGTACGGCGGCGTGCTCGGCTTCCCGATCAAGAAGGATCTGCTCTTCGGCTTCGTCAGCGTCGACCGGACGATCTTCAAGGGCGAGCAGAGCTACACGCGCGACGTCTTCACGGACGAAGAGCTGTCACGGCCCCGGCTGACGCGCGGCAACGATACGCCGGCCAACCGCGCGTTCATCGAATCGGTCCTCGCGCGCTTCCCGGCGACGGCGCGGCCGAACGATCCACGCAGCCCGCGGACGTACGCCGGCGCCGTCGTCGTCGATCAGCCGGCCGAGGACTATTCCGGCCGCGTGGACTGGAACCTCGCGCGCAACCACACCATCACCGGACGCTATCAGTACAGCCATCAGAAGTTCGACAACACCGACGTCGTCATCGGCGAGCAGGCGTTCCAGAACAACACGCAGAGCAACGTCGGCATCACCTGGACGCAGATCCTGACGCCGGGCATCCTGGGCGAGTTCCGGTATGGACTCGGACTGCGGTCAACCAACGTCGACATCGAAGCCGGCAACGACACGCCCGTCATCCGCTTCGCCGGGAGTCCGGTTTCCGGATCGACGATCGGCAACGCCGGGGCCTTTCCCATCAACCGCGATCAGCGCGATCACCAGTTCGTCTACAACTTGACCTCGCAGGTGGGGAACACGCACTCGTTCAAGGTGGGGACGGATATCCGCCTGTCGAATCTCGACGACCTGGCGGACAACTTCTCGCGCGGCTTCTGGAGCTTTGCCGCCGCGTGCGGGGGCGTCACGTATCCCACGTCGTACGCCGCGTTCCTCGATGGGTGCGTCGCGACGTACACCAAGGGCTATGGCGAGTTCTTCCTCGAGAACCGGCTGCGTGAGTACAACTTCTACGCCGAGGACGCGTGGCGGCCGACGAAGAACCTGACGCTGAACCTGGGCATCCGCTACGAATACGTGCGCAAGCCGCACGAGGCGCAGAACCGCATCGAATACGCGTACAACGACGACAAGGACAACATCGAGCCGCGCGTCGGCTTCGCGTACGCGCCCGGCTGGAACACCGGCGTCCTCGGCTGGCTGACCGGCGGCGCGGACAACGCGTCCATCCGCGGCGGCTACGGGCTGTATCACGATCGCCTGTTCCAGTCCGTCTTCTCGCAGGGCGGCGCGGGCATCCGCTTCAATCCGCCGAACGCCGCGTCCATCGTGTTCAGCACGCAGCCGAACATCCTCAACGTCAGCGATCCGACGAACGGCTTCGTCTTCACGCCGGGCACGCCGACGACGCGCGTGACGCTGGCCGTTCCTGATCCCGATCTGCACCTGCCGTACACGCATCAGTGGAACCTGACGCTGGAACGGAAGATCCCGTTCAATTCGTCGGTGCGTCTGACCTACAACGGCTCGCGCGGCATTGATTTCGTCCGCTACGCGCAGGGCAACCTGCCGGTCTCCCCGCTCGACGGCGGCATCCGTGTCGTCGATCACCCGAACAACGCGCCGGCGGCCGGCTTCCCGGACCTGCGCGGCGTGCTGATCGATCGCGTCGCGGACGATGTGCTCTGCGCCGGCACCGGCTTCCTGCCGAACCTGCCCGTCAACGCGGCGTGCCCGAATGTGGTGCCGATCGCCAACAACGAGATCAGCTTCCGCGTGCCCCGCACCAACGAGCGCCGGCCCGACCCGCGCTACACCACGAACCTCGTCATCAGCAACGACGCCGAGAAGTGGTATCACGGGCTGCAGATGGAGTGGATCAAGCGCGTGTCGAAGGGCGTCCGCTTCGAGGCGGCGTACACGTGGAGCAAGGCGATGGACACGACGTCCGAAGCCACGGCGCTCAACGCGGGCGACACGAACCAGACGGGACCGAACCGCCGGTTTGCACGGGGACTGTCACGCTTCCACACGCCGCACCGGTTCACGCTGAACGGGAGCTGGCAGTTGCCGTTCTTCCAGGATCGGCGCGACGTTCTCGGCGCGACGCTCGGCGGCTGGCAGTTGACCGGCGTCATCCGGCTTGCGGCCGGCACGCCGTTCACCGTGATCGACACGGGCGGACGCGACCTGAACTTCGACGGCTTCACGGAGAACCGGCCGATCATCCTCGACCCGTCGATCCTCGGCCATTCCGTGGATCACCCGGCCGTCTCGCGCGACCAGTTGCCGCGCAGCGCCTTCCGGAACGCGATCTACGGCGAGTTCACGGGCGATATCGTCGGCCGCAACACGTTCTTCGTCGACGGCACGAACACCGTGGACCTCGGCGTCTACAAGAACTTCATCGTGCCGCGCTACGGACACCGGATCAACGTCCGCATCGAGATGTATAACGCGTTCAACTCGGTGCAGTACGGCTTCCCGAGTCTGGACTTCGCGGCGACGAACTTCGGCGCGATCGTCGGCACGGCGACGGCGTACCGCCCGCGCGCGGTTCAGCTCGCCGCGCGCTACAGCTTCTAGCGAAGCTCCGCCTCAAACCGCCGAGCGATTCGGCACCGTCAGGAGGCTCCGCTTCGCCAGCTCGCTGTCCGCTTTGTCTCGCTCCGCTCGACGGACATCTCCAAAGGGCGAGCGGAAGTTGTTTCAGTCATGACGACGTTGGCCTTTGGAGATGTCTGGTCCTGACCTCACGAACGACGGTCGCGCGCGCCCTGCGCGCGGCCGTTGTCCCGGCGTCCGTCAGCGCGACTCCAGGTCGATGCGCTCGATGACGTCACCCTCCATCAGCGCATCGGCCACCGCCATGCCTTCCGTGATCTGCGCAAAGACCGTGAAGTTGTGATCGAGGCGGACGTTGTCCAGCAGGTTGATGTAGACCTGCCCGTCGCCCGTGTCGCGGCCGCGCGTCGAGACGCCGACCGTGCCGCGCACGTTGGACGTCAGGTCCAGCTCGTCCCGCGTATACGGACCGTCGCCCACATACTCATTCGCGCCGGGGCTGCCGCCCTGGATGACGAAGTTCGGCTCGACGCGGTGGAACGTCAGCCCGTTGAAATAGCCCGCGCGCGCGAGGCGCACGAAGCGCGCGGTGTTCGTCGGCGCGGTCAACGGCAGGAGCGCGAGCGTGAACGTGCCGCCACCCTGCATCCGCACGATCGCGCGGCGCGGCAGCTCGTCCAGCTCGCGCGGCGTCGGCAATTGCACCGGCAGCGGCTTCGGCGCGGGCTTATACATCCGGCCGGTCCACTTCGAGAGGACGTTCGCCGTGCGATGCGCGATGAGCGGATCGAAATCGCCCATCAGCGGCGACACCGCGTCTTCGAGCGACGCGTTGCCGCCCGTGCCCGTCTGCTCCAGCAACTCCAGGAGCGCCATGCGTGCGTCGCGCGACGTTTCCTGCCGCCGCTGCGTCGCGCGTGACAGCGCCCGCGCCGCGGCTGCCGCCGCGTCCGCCCGCAGCGGCGTCCCGATGAGCGCGCGCGCGGACGTCCGCAGCACCTGATAGTCCTCGCGATCGAGCGCCGCGATGAAGAGGCGATCCGCGTCGTGGCCCGCCAGTTCCTGCAAGGCTTCGAGACTCTCGTTCATCGCGTTGTCGTTCCGCGCCAGCGGACGCGATGCCACCTGCTCCAGCGTCGGCCGATCCTTCAGGACGCGCGCCGCGCGCGCGGCGGCGATGGCGAGCCGCCAGTCCGCGGCGGAGGCGAACGCGCCGATCCGTGCGCGCGCCTTGTCGGGCGCGGCGCGCGCGAGCGCGACCAGCGCGCGGCCGATCTCCACGGGCGATGCGGCGCTCGCCGCGGCAGGCGTCCGCCCGGGCAGCGGGACGACCTGCGCCGCCAGCGCATCGAGGCGCGCGATGGCAGCCGGCGACGCCGCGCAGCCGCCGAGCAGGTCGAGAGCCATCAGGCGGACGTATGGATGCGGATCGCTCAAGGCCGCGATCGCCGGTTCACACACGGCGGCGGACGGCGTGGGCGGCGGCGGCACCGGCGGGACCGGCGGTACTGGTGCGCCAGCGGGCGCCGCGCCAGCCGGCGGCGGGACTGGCGCCGCGGGCGGTGGCAACGGCAGCAGGCGATGCCGCCGGCCGTGCGCGCGCAGCGCTTCGTCGCGCACGAGATGCGAGTCGTCTTTCAGCATGGACGACACGAGATCCTGCGTGACCTCTGACGTCGCGTTGCTGGCCACGATCACGCCGAGCCGGCGCACCTGCGCATCTTCGTCCTTGAGGATGTCCTGCAGCAGCGCAGCGTCGACGTCCTTCGCCGCGTTCAGCGCGGACACCGCCAGGCGCCGCGTGCGCGCCGCGTCTTCCACCGACAGGTCGACGGACTTCGGATCCAGGTGATAGCGCGCCAGCTCGCGCAGCCGCGCGCGCGTCTCGGGTGCGAGCGTGATCAGCCGCGCCTGACGTCTGGCCAGGGCATCCAGGCCGTGCGCGACGTTGGCCAGCGCCGCGGGCGGCAGCACGGCGCGCGGTGCGCCGCCGCGCTGCGCGGGGCCGTAGGAGAGTCGGACGATGGCGCGCTCGGCTTCCTGGGCATCCTCGGCGACGCGGTAGGGCAGGCGTCCGAGCGTGCGCGCGAGGACGCCGCGGACGCTGGTGTCCGTCTCGATGGCGGCCCGCGCGAGCAGCGGCGTGGCGGCCGGCGCGGCGTCGCCGCGCGAGACGGCCTGGCCCAGCGCGTTCGCGGCTTCTTCACGGACGGCGGGCACGGACGATCCCAGCAGCGGCGCAATCGCGCGGACCCATTCCGGCTGCTCGAGTCGACCCAGGCCGCGCAGCGCCAGCACCTGCAGGCCTGGACTCGCCTTCAACCCGCGCAGCAGCGGCGCGAGCTCGTCCTCGGTCGTGCCGCGCGCGTCTTCGGCAGCCAGCATCGCCGCGCGCTGCGGCTCGTCGCCCCGCGTGGCCGGACGCGGCGACTGTGCGCGCAGATCGCCACCGGCCAGGACCGCCAGCAGCACAAGGGCCGATAAGAGCACCAGGACGGCGTTCGGGGACGGGGGGCGTCGGGTCATACGCGGCGATTGTACCGCGTGCCCGGCCTCGTGGCGTGCTGTCGTCCGGGGAACCGCGCGGAGCGGCGTCAGACGGGACGCAATTGCGCGTCGTGCGGACGCGGGCGGGCGGTGTTCGCCGAGTACTCCAGCATCTGCGCGGCGAAATCGCAGGGATACGAGATGCGGACCTCGGTGATGTCGCCGGCCGCGTCGTACACGGGGTCCAGACGCGGCTGGACGAAGGCCGAGTACGCCGGCAGGTTCAGCGCGTCGGTGCGTGCGACGATCTCGTCGCGCAGGGCGGCGTCGAAGTGGATGCCGTACGTGTCGAAGAGGCGGATCGCGGCGGCGTAATCGCCTTCCGCCTTGATGCGCTGGACTTCGGCGAGCAGGCGGCCGACGCCGTCGCGGAACGCGTCCGTGTCGACCATCACGTAATACGTCTTCTCGTTGCGGCGGCGGCGTTCGACGGCCGTCGTGTTCGCCATCAGCCAGTGGACGATGGTCTGGCGGTTGCGCATGTGATCTTCTTCGATCTGCGTGCCCTCGCGGACGCGGCGCAACTGGACGAGCGCGTTGCGGGCGTAGCCTTCGTACTCGGCGAGGACGACGTCGGCGTGCGCGTCGGGCTGGACGAGGCCCAGTTCCACCATCTTCGGGTCGGCGATGAAATACAGCGCGACGAGGTCCGCGCGCGTTTCTTCCAGGGCCGAATACTGTTCCTTGAGGAACTGCTGCGGCGCGCCGTTCAGGCGGGCGGACACCAGGCCGGAGCCGTGGCCGATCACCTCGTGGAGGTTCGTCGCCAGTTCGCTCGCGAAGCTGTTCCAGCGTTCGGCGCGGGCGACCTCGTCCTCGGACCAGCAGAACTCGCTGCGCATCTCCGGCGAGACGGACTTGTCGTAGGCGAAGATCACATTCGACAGCGACACGGACTTGCTGCCGAAGCGTTCGCGGATCTCCTGGTCGTTGGGGAGGTTGATGCCGATCGCGGTCAGCGGACCGGCTTCGCCGCTTTCAATGACGACATCGATGGCGCGGGCGGTGACGCCGGTGACGCTCGGCTTGCGGTACCTGGGCTCCCACGGCATGTGGTCTTCGAACCACTGCGCGTGCTCGGCGATCGCCTGGATGTGGCGCGTCTTCTCGTCGTTGATGTAATAGACCAGCGCTTCCCACGCGCCCTTGCAGCCGCGCGCGTCCATGTACACTTCGACGAAGCCGTTGATGGTGTCGACGGACGAGCTCTGATCGTTCACCCAGGCGATGTCGTACGCGCGGCGGTCGTCCGGGCTGCCGGTCTCGTAGAAGCGGATCAGCGCGCGCAGGGCGCCGGCCATCTGGTCGCTGGCGTACGGGAGCGCGTCGGTGAGATGTCCGATGATGCGGGCGATCGAGTCGCTGTACTTCCCGCCGAGGCGATAGACCTCTTCCACCAGTTGTCCATCGCGCATCACCAGGCGCGAGTTCAGTTCGTACTGCTCCGTGAACCCCGTGAGATCCTCCATTTTCACGCCCTGGTACAGATTGTTGGCGCTGGATTGGAGGATGTCGCGCCCTTCACCGGGCGTCTTGTTCGTGACCGTCGTATCGACGGCAGGATCCAGGAACAGCGGCGCGACGCGCGCGATGAACGCGTCGACGGTTTCGGCCTCGCGGAGCGGCAGCGTGGCGCCGTGCGCCAGGGCGGCGTGGACGGCGCGGGCGAAGGCGTCCGGCGTCACGCGCAGGACGAACTTCCGCGCGGTCAGATAGTTGAACGGACCGGTGTTGATCCAGAACAGCTTGGTATACCGGGCGATCTCGGCGGCGGTGTCCGCGTCGATGCCGTCGGCATGGGTCAGCAGGGCCTCGAGCGTCTCGCGCATCTCGAGGTTGTGCGCGTACCGCTGGTCGTAATAGATGTCGCGCCCCGCCAGCGCCGCCTGATAGAGATGCCATACGAGGATCTTCTCGCGCAGTGGCAAGGCGTCGAAGCCATCGGCGTAGAGCTGCACAATGGCCGCATCGGCGACACGTTCGAGGAGATAGGGGCGATTGGACATCGGGCGCGCGGGCGATGCCGGATCACGGCGGTCGTGACCCGAAAGCCAAAACACCTACACTACGTCAACGAGGCGGTTTCGCCAAGCGCGGGCATATGCACGCGCCATTCGAGCCGTTCCTCAATCAGACGCTTCAACGTGCTCATCGGACCCGGCTCACCGTGAACGAGGTACGTCGTCTTCGGCGCCTTCTTGAAGCCGCCCAGCCATCGCAGCGTTTCGCTTTGATCGGCGTGCGCGGACATCGAGTCGATTTTCTCGACCGACGCCTCGACGGGAATCACCTGTCCGTGAATCTTCACCGTACGGGCGCCATCGACCAACTGGCGTCCGCGGGTGCCTTCAGCCTGGTACCCGACGAACAGCACCGTGTGGCGCGGATCGGGCAACGCGGCTTTCAGGTGATGCAGGACACGCCCACCAGTCGCCATGCCGCTGGAGGAGATGACAATCGCCGGCTGGCGCGACGCGGTCAGCTCCTTCGACTGCTGTGTCGACTGTACAGTTTGAAAACGACTCGTCGCGTAGAACCGAACGTCCCTGCCACGCGATCCCAGTTCCTCATCCAGCTCCGACACCCGCCCGGCGTAGTACCGCAACGCCTCGACCGCCATCGGACTGTCGACGAAGACCGGCATGATCGGAATGCGCTTCTGCTCTTCCAGCCGCTTGATCCAGTAGAGGACCTCTTCGACGCGGCCGATGGCAAAGGACGGCACGATGATCTTCCCACCCCGCGCGACCGCCGCCCGGATCAACTCCGCCAGCCGCTCCCCGTCATCGTCCGGTTCGTGCTTCCGATCGCCGTAGGTCGATTCGAGCAGCAGGATGTCCGCGGATTCCACGCCGACCGGATCGCGCAGAATCGGACGATCGTACCGGCCGAGATCCCCGCCGAACAGGATGTGCAGCCCCTGCGACCCACCCACGCGCACGCTGGCGTAGGCGGATCCGAGCAGGTGTCCCGCCGGGATGAATTCGACTTCGAGACCGGACATGACCGGAACCGGTCGGTTGTAGCCGACCGGCTGCAATTGCGTGATGGCCTGATAGGCGTCCGCTTCGGTGAACAGCGGCAGCGCGGGCTCATGCTTCGTGTAACCGCGCTTGTTGGCCTCGCGCGCGTCTTCTTCCTGGAGCCGGCCGGCGTCGGGCAGGACGAGCCGACACAGGTCCAGCGAGCCGGGCGTGCAGAAGATCCGTCCCTTGAAGCCGGCGGCGACGATCCGCGGGAGCATGCCGCTGTGATCGATGTGGGCGTGCGTCAGGATGATGGCGTGGAGGTCCGCGGGGTCGAACGGGAAGTCCATCCAGTTGCGTTCCCGCAGGGATTTCGGTCCCTGGAACAGCCCGCAGTCCACCAGGACCTTTTTGCCATCCACATCGAGCAGGTGCTTGGATCCCGTAACGGTTTGCGCGGCTCCGAGAAACGTGAGACTGGGCATGGCCCAACATACTACCCTGCCCGCGCTCGCGGGGCCGAACCGAGTGCGCTACACTGCCAGAACCCCATCCGTGTCGCCCCCGCCCGTGTGTGCGGAGAGACCGCGACCGTGTGAAGGAGAAACGCCTCATGTCCCGTTTCCTTGCGTGCCGTCGAGCGGCCCTGATCTGCGGTGCCTGGCTCACTCTGCTCTCGCTGTCGTGGCCGGTCGCGGCGCAACAGAAAACCCTCACCCTGGACGATCTCTACCATCCGGATCGCGAGACCCGGCTCGTGCCCCCTTCCCGCGGCCTGCCGACCTGGATCAGCGACACGCACTTCGTCATCGCCTCGCCGCGCGCGCCGCTGCCCGCCGGGACGATCGAGAAGGTGGACGCGGCGACCGGCAAGGGCGAGCCGTGGCTGGATGCGTCGAAGCTGGCGGACGCGCTCGGAAAGCTGCCCGGCGTCAGCGCGGACGAAGCCAAACGCCTCGCGCGTCTGCGCCTCGGCAGCTTCAATCCACAGCGCACCGTGGCGACGCTGACGATAGGCGATGACCTCTACGCGTACGACTTCAGCGCCGATCGGCTCGTCCGCCTGTCGCACGGCGCCGGGGTCGAGGAAACGCCGGTTTTCAGTCCCGACGGACGCCTGGTCGCGTACATCCGCGACTACGATCTCTTCGTCAGCGACACGGCGACCGGCCAGGAACGCGAGTTGACGACAGGCGGCACCGCGGCGCTGTTGAACGGCAAGCTGGATTGGGTCTACCAGGAGGAAGTGTACGGACGCGGCGTGTTCCAGGCGTTCTGGTGGAGTCCCGATTCGACGCGCCTTGCGTACCTGCAGTTGAACGAAGCGCCGGTGCCGGAATACACCGTCGTGGACGACATTCCGTACCGCGCGACGCTGGAGACGTACGACTACCCGAAAGCCGGCGACCCGAATCCCACCGTGAAGCTCGGTGTGGTCCGCGCCACCGGCGGCGACACGCGCTGGGTGAACACGGACGGCTACAGCGGCGCGGATCACCTCATCGTTCACGTCGCGTGGGCGCCTGATTCGTCCCGCGTCATCTATCAGGTGCAGAACCGCGAGCAGACGTGGCTCGACCTCAACGCCGCGTCCGCCGACTCCGGCGAGCCGGCGCGCCTGATCCGCGAGTCCAGCAAGACGTGGGTCGACGTCCACGACGCCCCGGAGTGGCTGAAGGACGGCACGTTCCTCTGGTTCAGCGAGCGCGGCGGCTTCAAGCACCTCTATCACTACAAGCCGGACGGGACGCTGATCCGCCAGGTGACGAACGGGCGCTGGGAAGCGCGCTCGCTGCACGGCGTGGACGAGGCCGGCGGCTGGATCTACTTCTCGGGCACCGAGCGCAGCCCGATCGGCAGCGATCTGTATCGCGTCAAGCTGGATGGGTCGAGCCTGACGCGGCTGACGCAGACGCCGGGCACGCACAGCGTGCGCTTCAATCCGTCCTTCTCGCTGTTCCTGGACGAGTGGTCGGACATCAACACGCCGCCGCAGAGCCGCGTCTACAAGGCGGACGGCAGCGACGTGCGTCTGCTGGACGATGGCAAGCTGCCGGCGCTGGCGGGGTATCGGCTGGGCAAGTTCGAGCTGCTGCAGGTGAAGGCGCGCGACGGGTTCGTGATGGAAGCGATGATGTTGAAGCCGCCGGACTTCGATCCGTCGCGGAAGTATCCGGTGTTCCAGACGACGTATGCGGGACCGCACGCGCAGACGGTGCGGGACGCGTGGGGCGGCGCGGGCGCGTTGTATTACCAGTTGCTCGCGCAGAAGGGCATCATCGTGTGGGCGTGCGACAACCGCACGGCCAGCGGCAAGGGCGCCGAGTCGACGTGGCCGATCTATCGCAACGCCGGCGAGTCCGAGCTGCGCGACATCGAGGACTGCCTGGCGTGGCTGAAGAAGCAGCCGGGCGTGGACGGCGCCCGCGTCGGCATCAACGGCTGGAGCTACGGCGGGTTCATGGTCAGCTACGCGCTGACGCACAGCAAGTCGTTCGCGATGGGCATCGCGGGCGGCTCGGTAACCGACTGGCGCGACTACGACTCGATCTACACCGAGCGCTTCATGGCCCTGCCGCAGAACAATCCCGACGGCTACAAGAAGGCCTCGCCGCGGTTCGCCGCGAAGGATCTGAGCGGCAGGCTGCTGTTGATCCACGGCGCCATCGACGACAACGTCCACGTCCAGAACACGCTGCAGTTCGCCTACGAGCTGCAGAAGGCGAACAAGCCGTTCGAGCTGATGCTGTATCCGAAGTCGCGGCACGGCGTCAGCGACCCGTGGCTCGTCTATCACATGCGCGGGCTGATGCTGGATTTCACGCTGCGCACGCTGACACCGTCCGGCGCGTCGAACGGCGCGCAGACCGCGCAATAGACAGGCCCGCGCAATAGGCGGACGCGCGCGCGCCGCGTTATTTGTTGGGGGAACGGATGTCGACGATCGCGTCGGCGAAGATGCCGCCGGCCTGATTGATGGTGACGCGATCGCGGCCGCGGGCCTTGGCCTGATAGAGCGCGGCGTCGGCCGCGCGGAGGACCGCGTCACCGCTCGGGCCGTGATCCGGGAAGATCGCGACGCCGGCGGAGATCGTGACGCTGCCAAGCTGCTGGCGGCGGTGCTGGACGTTCAGGCTGCGGATGGACTCGCGGATCGTCTCGGCGCGCTGCGCGGCGTCGAGGAGCGAGGCTTCCGGCAGGATCAGCGTGAATTCCTCGCCGCCGTAGCGGCAGGCGATGTCCTCGGCGCGGATGCTGCGCTGCAGCGTGCTGCCGACGAGGCGCATCAGCGCGTCGCCCGCGTCGTGGCCGTAGGTGTCGTTGAATTTCTTGAAGTGATCCAGGTCGAGCATGATGATGCCGACCGGATGCCGTCCACGGCTCGCGCGCCGCATCTCGCGCTCGAGCGATTCTTCCATGTAGCGCCGGTTGAACAGCCCCGTGAGCGGGTCGCGGATCGACTGGCTGCGCAGCGTTTCGCGCAGCTTGAGGTTCGCGAGCGCGAGCGCGATGTGCTCGGCGACGGTCATCACGAACCGCTGACGCGTTTCCAGCGAGCGGCCCTTTTCGTTGATGGCCATGTGCAGCAGGCCGAGCAGCTCGCCCTGCGCCATCATCGGCACGCAGATGTACGTATTCGGATCCGGGTCCGACAGGTGCTTGCAGTAGAGGCCCTGCCGGCCGTGTTCGACGAGGTGCGGACGTCCGCGGCGGAGCGCCCAGCAATCGTCCGCCGAGAACAACCGCTGTCCGAGCGGCGATCCCCACGACGCGACGGTCTCGAAGAGCGACGAGCCCTGCGAGATGACGCTGATGGAGCCTGATTCCAGCGGAAAGAGCTGGCTGGCCATCGGTTCGATGACGCCGTACGCCTCCTCGGGGCTGCGGCACGCGCGGAGCATGTCGCCCATTTCGCTGAGCAGGCTGATCTCGCGCTTGCGCTGTTCGAGGTCCGAGACCCAGTCCGCGAGGCGGCGGTTCGTGTCCTGCAGCGCGGCTTCGGCCTGCTTGCGCTCGGAGATGTTCTCGACCATCGCGAGGCAGAAGCGCGGACGCGTGCAGGAGTCGCGGACGAGCGTGGCGGTCAGGTTCACCCACAGCGGATGCCCGTCCTTGCGGACGATGCGGCGCTCGGCGCGGGTGTGGTCGATGGTGCCGTCGGCGAGGTCCTTGAAGTCGCGGTTGCTGGCGTCGGCTTCCTCGGGATGCAGGAAGTCGCGGAGCGGACGTCCGCGCAGCTCGTCCAGCAGATAGCCGAACATCTCCTGCAGCGCGCGGTTCGCGTCGACCAGGCGTCCGTTGACGTCGATGCGCGCGATGCCGACGAGCGCCGATTCGAACACGGCGCGGAACCGTTCTTCGCTGTCGAGCAGCGCCTGCTCGGCGCGCTTGCGCTCGGTGACGTCGCGGAAGTTGATGATGATCGCGGCGACGCCGGGCTCGCTCAGCCGGTTGACGCCGACCGCTTCGAGGTGCCGGAACTGTCCATCCTTGTGCAGGCAGCGGTAACTCGCGTTGATCGCGAGCCCCGGCTTGCTGAGGAGGTCGGCGAAGAACCAGGAGGCGGGATCGCGATCGTCCGGGTGCAGCAGGTCGAGGAAGTGGCGGCCGACGAGGTCGTCGATGCTGTAGCCGAGGATGCGCGAGACCGGCCGGCTCGCGTAGGCCACCAGGCCGTCGGCGGCAATCAGGTAGATGCCTTCGGTGCTGTTCTCGACGAGCAGCCGGAACCGCTCTTCACTCTGGCGCAACAGCTCTTCCGCGCGCTTGCGCTCGGTGATGTCGCGCGCGATGGCCTGAACGCCCACCGGCAGTTCGTCCCGCGTGATCAGCCGCGTGCTGACTTCGAGGGGAATGGTCCGGCCGTCCTTCGCGTTGACGCCGATCTCGTAGATGATGCGTTCTTCGCCGCTGAGCTTGCGGTCGATCATCGAGCGCAGCAGGTGCCGCGACCCTGGCTCGAACAGGTGCTCGATGGTCAGGCTCAACAGTTCCTCTCGCGAGTATCCGGTCAGGCGCTCGGTCGCCCGGTTGACCGAGGTGATACGTCCCGCGAGGTCGTGGGTATAGACCATGTCGTTCGCGTTCTCGAAGAGCTCGCGATAGCGTTCTTCGCTCTCGCGGAGCGCGTCGAGCGCACGCACCCGTTCCTTGGCGTCGGCTGCGGTCATCACCCGCGCTGGCGCGGCCCCCATCGTCAGGACGACAGGCTCGCCGAGAGGCCTCTCAGACATGGTTTTCCGTCCACTCAGAAGCAACTATTGTGCGTCAGAAGCCAACCTGGTCCAAGCGAAAACCGGCCGGCCGGACACGCCGGCAGCGACAGGCGAAGGCGGGCGAAAGTCGTCCGGGTTCCCAGGCCCGGTCCACACCTTCCATTACGGTATACTCGGTGCCGGCGCCGGTTGGCATGAATAGCCGCCTGAAGAGCGCAGGAGAACAAGGACATATGCGAAGGATGCTGGGGTTCGTAGCAGTAGCGGCGTGTGTCTGTGTCACGGCGCCGGCGTGGGCCGATCTGACCCTGACGCAGACGGTGAGCGGCAAGGCGATGGGCTTTGGCGGCGACGGCCAGAACATCGTCCGAATCAAGGGCCAGAAGATGCGGTCCGACATCACCCTGGGTGACAACACCAGCTCGTCCATCATGGACGTGGCGAACATGAAGATCATCTCCCTCAACGCCAAGGCCAAAGAGGCAGAGGTCTTCGACATGAACCAGATGTCTCAGCAGGTCGGCGGGAAGATCGACACCAGCAGGATGAAGGTCAGCCTGACCCCGACGAGCGCGACGAAGCAGGTCGCCGGTTACGCCTGCACCATCCACGACTCGATGGTGTCCATGCCGTTCAGTCCGGCCCAGGGCATGAACATGACCCTCGTCATCACCGGCCCGGTCTGCATCTCGAAGACCGCACCCGGGAAGGCCGATTACGCGGCGTTCTACCTGGCCGCGGCGGAGAAGAACTTCTTCCTGGACCCGCGTCAGGCGAAGGCGGCGGGCGGACAGGCCAAGGCCATGCTGTCGCTCTACAAGGCGACGGCCGACGCCGGGCTGCCGCTCGAGTCGACGATGACCATCAAGTTCGAGGGGGAAGGGCCGGCGGCGGCCATGATGAGCAAGATGGGCGGACAGAACTTCACGACGGTCGTGACCAAGATCGGCACCGAGACGCTGGGTGACGATCAGTTCACGCCGCCGGCCGACTACAAGGTCAAGCAGAACAAGTAATCCGTCAGTCCGCCGTGCGAACGGCCGATCCGCCCGCGGCCGGTCTCCTCCGAGGCCGGCCCGCGGCGCTCCACGCTTGCCCTGTGCCCCACCTGATCCACGCGCTGCAATCCTCGTCCCTGGTCATCGCCGCCGAGCTCCGTCCGCCGCGCGCGGAACTGAGCACGGCCGCCGGCATGGACGCCTGGATCGACACGTATCACGCCGTCCGCGGCCTGACACGCAACGATCTCTTCGTCTGCCTCACCGACAGCGCCGTGGGATCGCAGGAGGAAGACAACCTGCGGCACCTGGTGATCAACCTCGGTTCCGACGTCGACCGCGCGCGCATCGTGCCGTTCCTCACGTCCAAGCATCCGCTGGAGTACTGCCTGGCGTACGCGGATCGCGCGAAGCAGTACGGGTTCCCCGCGCTGGTCGTGCTCGGCGGCGATCAAGCCGTCGGCGCGCCGCGCTGCGTGCCGCACGCGTGGCAGTTGCGCGAGGCGATCCGTCGGCATCAGCCGGATCTGCTGCTCGGCGGCTGGGCCAACCCGCACGGCGACCCGGCGAAGCAGGTCGGCTATCTGCAGGATCCGCGCGCGACCGCGGAGTTCTATCTGACGCAGGTCGTGTCCCACCACGATCGCGCGGCGGTCCGCGGCTTCCTGGATGAAGCCGCGCGCCAGCAACTGGCGTTGCCGGGCGTGTTCGGCGTGTTCTACTATCGCAGCGCGAATCCCAGGACGCTGGCGACGCTGAAGGATTTCATGCCCGTGCCGGTGGATGCGCTGACAGAGGAATTCGCGGGCGGCGCAACGCCGGTGGA
>Ga0187894_10000903_pt1 | contig 39517 bp, 34 predicted proteins | sample GBC1701081metaG_FD_136650 | JGI IMG/M metagenome (GOLD analysis project Ga0187894, IMG submission 136650) | White microbial mat communities from a lava cave in the Kipuka Kanohina Cave System on the Island of Hawaii, USA - GBC170108-1 metaG ... | reverse complement strand
CGATGAGGCGGACGAACCATCAACCAGGGGGTGACCCAGAGATGGCAGCCAAGAAGAAGGGCGGCAAGAAGAAGGCCGCGAAGAAGGGAAAGCGCGCTCGCAAGAAGTAATTCTGCGAGACGATTTTCGTCTTCGGACCCCGGCTGACGTTCGCGTCCGCCGGGGTTTCCTCTTTTTGGCAGGCGACGCGCAGCGACGCGAAGCCGAGCGAATTCGGATGAGCCCCCCGCGCAGCGAGACGCCCCGCCGAGGCGAGCGCCCGCAGCGGCGGCTGATGGCCTTCGCTCGAGTTCGTTAGTCTGCGCCCCTTCTCGAAGCCGGAGAACCGATGGCACGCGTCACGATCGAAGACTGCATCGCGAAGGTTCCGAACCGATTCCACCTGGTGCAGATGGCGGCGATCCGCGCCAAGCAGCTGCGCAAAGGCGCGCGCACGCTGGTCGACTCCGCCGAGAACAAGGAAGTCGTGACCGCGCTGCGCGAGATCGCTGCCGGGCACGTGAAGCCCGACTACGGGCAGACGGAAGACTGAGCGCGGCGGCGCTGCTGCTCAGCCGAGCGACTGCACCGGGATCGAGAACGTCACCGTCGTTCCCTGGCCGATCTCGCTGACGACTTCGACGCTGCCCTCGAGCAGTGTCACGAGCTCGCGCACGAGCGTGAGGCCGAGACCCGCGCCGCGGTAGCGCAGCGAGTTCGCCTCTTCGACCTGGAAGAACTCGTCGAAGATGAACTGGCGGTCGTCCGCGCAGATGCCGATGCCGGTATCGCGGACCGTGCAGCGCAGCTGCCCGCGTGAGACCGCGGCCTGAATCTCGATCGTGCCCGTCGTCGTGAACTTCACCGCGTTGTCGAGCAGCAGAAACAGGACTTGGTTCACCTTTGCGAGGTCGGTGCGGAACTTCGGCAGCGGCTCCGCGACGTTGCGCTCGATCGTGATCGGGCGTTGCCCGAGCGCATCCTGAACGCTGAAGATCGCCTCCTCGACCACTTCGCGGAAGTTCACTTCCTGGGCCTGCACCGGCAGCTCGCCCTGCTTGATGCGCCACAAGTCGAGGATGTTCTGCAGCGTGCGCTGGAACGTGGTGCCGTCGTCGAGCGCCGCGCGCAGGCTCTCCTTCGCGGAGTCGGAGAGCTGCTCGTTCTCGCCCGCGAGCACCGCGATGATCGCCTCGATGATGCTGTTGAGCGGCGTGCGCAGCTCGCGCGACATCTTCTCGATGAAGTCGCTCTTCAGCTTCTCCACCTTGCCGAGCTGCTCGCTCTTGCGCAGCAGCTCGATGTCCTGCGCGAACAGCGCCTCGGACAGCTTCAACACCTCGTCGCTCGATTCGGGCTCGGCGCCCGGGGCGTCGGCGAGCTGCTTCTCCAGCGACGCGACGTGCGCCTGCAGATGCGAATGATCGAGACACAGCGCCGCGCTCTGGGCGATCGCGCCGAAGCCGGCGAGCGCGCGCTCGTCTTGCGGCCCGCCGGCGCCGACGATCAGTGCGCCCCACGAGCGCTCGCCGACCGCGAGCGCGGCGCCGACGACAGCCGCTGCGGCGCGCGGTCCGAGCGCTCGGAGGGTCGACCGGGCGATGCCCGCACCGGCGGCGACGTCCTGCGCCCACGGCTCGACGGCCTTCGCCGCCGCGCGCGCTTCCTCGGCGGTCGCGAAGCCCGCGGCGGCGCGCAGCGTGAGCGCAGCGCCGGCGCGCGTGTCGGAGGTATTGCGTGCGAACAGCAGCGCGACGCCGCGCGCGAGCTCGGCCGCGCTCGCGGTCGCGTGCCGCAGGCCCGCGCTCGTGACGTCAGGCGCGCTCGACGCGGCAGCCATCGCTAGAACCGGACGTCCGACCCGAACGTTTCGGCCTTCTCGACGTCGCTCTCGCTCGGCTCCTCGCCCTCGAGCTGAAGCTTCGTCTGGAAGTCGGTCGGGTTCGAAGCCGCCGCCAGTGCCGTCTCGGTCGAGATCTTGTTCGCCTTCAGCAAGTCGAGCAAATGCTGGTCGAAGGTCTGCATGCGCTCGGGCCGGCTGCGCGCGAGGTAGTCGGTGATCTCTGCGGTGCGCGCCGCGTCGCGAATGCACTCCTGGATCGAACGCGTCGAGCGCAGCACCTCGACCGCCGGCACGCGCGCGTCTTCCTTCTTGTTGACGAGCAGGCGCAGCGAGATGATCGCCTTCACGTTGTCGGCGATGCGGTTGCGCACGGCCGCTTGCTCGTCGACCGGGAAGAATGAAACGAGCCGGTTGATCGTCGAAGCCACGTCCGAAGTGTGGATCGTGGAGAACACGAGATGACCGGTCTCCGCCGCCTTCAGCGAAGTGTCGACCGTTTCGAGGTCGCGCATTTCGCCGACCATGATCACGTCGGGGTCCTGGCGCAGCGCCGCGCGCAGCGCGGTCGGGAAGCTCTCGGTGTCGGCTCCGATCTCGCGCTGGCTGATGATCGCCTTCTCGTGCGTGAACACGAACTCGATCGGATCCTCGATCGTGACGATCTTGCATTTCCGCAGGCGATTGACCTCGTTGATCATCGCCGCGAGCGTCGTCGACTTGCCCATGCCGGTCGCGCCCGTGACGAGCACGAGGCCGCGCCGCAGGTTCGCGATGTCGCGCAGCACGCTCGGCAGATTGAGCTCGTCGAACGCCTTGATCTGGAGCGGAATGACGCGCAGCACGATGTTGTAGGAGCGGCGCTGCCGGGAGATGTTCACGCGGAAGCGCCCCTCGCCGGGCAGTTCGTAGGCGAGGTCGACTTCGTTGAACTCGCTGCGCCCGCGCGGATCGCCTTCCAGCAGCAGCGCGACCATCGCCTCGGTGTCCTGCGCCGAGAGCACCTTGTACTTCAGCTCGACGAGGTTCCCGTTGAAGCGATAGAGCGGGAGATTTCCGACCTGGAAGTGAATGTCGGAAGCGCCTTTCTCGATGCCCAGACGCAGCAGGCGGTGGAGCTTCTCGCGATCCATTCGCAGCGCACTCCCGACAACCAGCGCAGACACGCGCTCCGCAGTCGTATCGGCCAACGCACGTCGCCCTTGACCAAAACGCGCACGCTCGCGCGGCTATGCTGGCCCGTCCGAGGAGGATCGATCGTGCGGCTCGCCAGCAGCGTGGCGCTCGCTTTCGTGCTCGCGAGCGCGGTCGTGCGGGCGCAAGCCGAGTCGGATCCGTTGCCGAGCGCGACGGTGCCGTCGACCGAACCCAGCCCGCCGGGCGTCGCGCTCGATCAGCTGCTGACGCTTCCGGAGGACCGCACCTACGCAGTGGATCGCAAGGGCGGCCTCACGCGCGGCGAATGGCGGACGCGCTACGGCGAGGTGCGGGCGGATCTCGAGAAGGAGCGAGGCGCGCTGCGAGCGACGCAAGACAAGCTCGACGACGCGGGCGGCGCACAGTGGTCGGTGAACCCGATCCCAGGCGCCGAGAGCGATCCGAGTAAGTCTCCGGTCGATTTCCAGCTGCGCACCGAGCTGCGCCGTCACCGCGAAGAGATCGAGCGCCTCGAACGCAAGCTGCGCCAGCTCGACATCGAGGCGAACCTCGCCGGCGTTCCGGAGGAGTGGCGGCGCTAGCGAGCGCCGCGCCGCGGCGCGCCTCGTGATTCGATCTCAGGCGCGCTGAGGGCCCGCCCAGCGCTGCACCGCGGGAATGAACGCGAGCGCGGGCAATGTGAGCGCTCCGGTCACTGCGAACCACGACGCGTAACCGAATGCCGCGACGACTTCGCCCGAGGCGCCGCCGACGAGGCGTCCCGCGAGCGGCGAGAGCGCGGTCAGCAGCGCGAATTGAACGCCCGCGTGCGCGCGATCGCAGGCGAGAACGAGCAGGCTGACCAGCGCGACGCTCGCGATGCCGCCGCACAGCGATTCGGCGAGCGACGCCGAAACCACCGCCCAGAGCGGGGCCCCGTACAGCGCCGCGGCCGCGTAGGCAAGGTTCGACGCGGTCGCAAGCACGCCGCCCACGAATAGCGCGCGCGTGAGCGCGGTGCGCGCGACGAGAACGCCGCCGAGCGCCGCGCCGAGAATTCCCATGCCGGCGCTCACGCCGCTCGGCACGAGCCCGATCAGCGCGAGGCTCGCGCCCGTGTCGCGCCAGAACACGCCGACCATCGGCGCCATCGCGAGATCGCCGAGGCGGTAGAAGACGAGGAATGCGATCGCGCCGGCGACTCCGGGGCGGACCAGCAGCGCGATCCCCCGCCGCCATTCGCCGCGCGCGCGCGGCGCGCCGGCCTGCAGGCGCGGCGTCGCGAGCGCGAGCAGCGCGAGCAGCGCGACGATCACGGCCAACGCTTCGTGCAGCGCGGTCCATCCGATTCGGTCGGCGAGCATCAGGCCGCCGGCGCCGAACGCGAGCTTCCCGACGCGATACATCGCGACGCGTGTCGACGAGAGCTGCGCCTCCTCGCCGGGTTGCGTGATCGCGACGGCAGAAGCGTCGATCGCGATGTCCTGCGTTGCCGACGCGAGCGCGAACAGCGCGATCAATCCGGCGGCGGCAGGATGGCCGGCGACGACCGGCGCGAACGCGAGGCAGAGCGCCATCCCAACCAACGCCGCGGCGATCCACTGCCGCCAGAGGCCGAGGCCGTCGACCGCGGGGGCCCAGAGCGCCTTCAGCGTCCAGGCGAGGCCGAGCAGCGACAGCCAGCCGATCGTCTCGAGGCTCGCGCCGCTGTCGCGCAGGAACACCGGCCAGACGTCGCTGAAGACGCCCATCGGGAAGCCCTCGACGAAGTAGAGGGCCGCGACGAGCGCGAGCTTGCGCTGCAGCGTCACCCTCGCTCCCCCCGGCGCGATCGCAGCGCAGTAGAACAACTCGACGTCGCGGATGCCCGTGGTAGTGTGCGCGCCCGCCGAACCAGAGCCGGCACGAGAGGGCGAGATGTCCGAGCAACAGGGTCCGAAGGGCAAGGTCGACGCGGTCGCGATCCTCTACATCCTGGGCGGGATCCCCGCGATCGTCGCCTTCGTCGTGGTGCTGTTCGCGCTCGTTCGGCTGGGCTTGCCGATCCCCGCCTGAGGCGCGGCTCCGCTTCTCGCGCCTGCGCTGCGCATCGCTCACGCCGAGCTGCACATGAGTTGCCGCCGCGCGTTTCCGTCGGAGGCAGCGCACCGGCAGCGCTCAATCCCCGAGCGATTCGTGCCGATGCCTGCGGGTCATGGGTCGGCTTCGCGCGCGCGTTCGTGGGCTCGCCTGCGTGCTGCTGGCGTCGCTGACGCCGGGCTGCGCGCACGTTGAGCCGGAGCCGTCGCCGAGCGCCAGATTCGCGTACTTCACGCGCTCGGCGCCCGACGATCCGTGGTGGCCGAAGATCTCCGGCTGGCAGGCGCGCGAGCGCGCGGATCACGCGGACCTCGCCGTCGCGCCCGCATCGGTTTCCGGTGCCCCGGACGGCGGCCCGAAGGCCGAGGCCGCGAGCCTGCGCGAGAAGTTCGCGTCGTTCCGGCGCGAGCAGCAGCGCCGCCAAGCGAGCGAGGTGGCCGCGTGGATCCAGGAGAACGCGCGCAGCCACTACCGGCCCGACGGCGCGTTCGACCACTGGGCGACGCTCGAGGAGACGCTCGCCGGCGACGGCGACGACTGCGACGGTCTCGAGCTGCTCGCGTTCAACTTGTTACGCGAGCTCGGCTTTCCGGAGCGCGAGGTATTCCGCGCGATCGTCGTGCGCCCGGCCGACGGCCAACATCACATGGTGACGCTGTGGTTCGAGAACCCGGACGATCCGTGGGTGATCGACCCGACCGGCGCGATGACGAGCGGAATGCCGCGCATGTCGGAGGTCGCCGGCTGGCAGCCGCTGCGCGTGTTCGACGACGAGCGCGAGTTCACGCCGCAGGATCTCGCGAGCGCGCGTTGATCCTTCGCCGCCCAAAGGTCGCGCGCCAGCGAGCGCTGGGGTGTGCGCCGTGAGCTTGTAGAGTCCACGATCCTCGCAGGAGATCGTGTGAACGACGAGCAGCGCAGCGACGAGCGACTCTTGCCGATCGTGGAGAAGGAATCCAGCCACCCGTGCTTCGAGTGCGCGCAGTGCTGCACGTACGTCGCGGTCGAGATCGACACGCCGACGACGAACGCCGAGTACGACCAGATCGTCTGGTACCTCTACCACCGCGGCGTCGAGATCTTCGTCGACTGGGATGACGCGTGGCACGTCTTGTTCCGCACGCGCTGCGAGAACCTCAGCGCGGCCGGCACCTGCGGCGTCTACGAGCGGCGCCCGGCGATCTGCAAGGACTTCGACTGGCGCTCGTGTGAGAAGCGCTTCACGCCGGCCGACGGCCCGCCCGACAAGCTCTGCTGGGTGGAGGCCGACGCGTTTCTCGCGTGGTTCGCGGAGCGTCGCCCGCGCGCGTTCGCGCGTTATCAGGACTTCTTGCGCAAGAAGCACGCGGGCGGCGAGGAGCGCGAGCTGCTGCGCGTGAAGCCCGCCCGCGGCGGCAGGGTCGCAGCGCGGAGGCTCGGGCCCGGCGCCGCCTGATCGGCCGCTACACGCGCGTTCGCCGCGGGTAGCCCCGCGCGCTCGCACTGCGCGATGCTGCGCGCATGGACACACCGCGCACCAAGCTCGATCCCGAGCGGCTGAAGGAATACTCGAAGCACGTCTTCGGCCTGCTGAACGGCGCCGTCACCTCGGCGCTGGTCTATCTCGGCGACGACCTCGGGCTGTATCGCGCGCTCGCCGAGCACGGCCCCGCGACCTCGGCGGAGCTCGCGGCGCGCACCGGTCTCGCGGAGCGCTGGGTCCGCGAGTGGCTCTACAACCAGGGCGCCGCGCGCGTGCTCGAGGCGCAGTCCGACGGCCGCTTCGCACTCTCTCCCGAGGGCCGCGCGGTGCTCGCGAACGAGAGCCATCCCGCATTCGGAGCCGGCATGTTCTCGCAGCTGCCGAAGACGCTCGCGCTCGTCGAGCAGCTCCGCGGCGCGTTCCAAACCGGCGTGGGACTTCCGTACGACGCGATCGGCCCAGAGGGAGCGCGCGGCATCGAGCGCGGCTTCGCGCCTTGGGTACGGAACTTCCTCGTGCGCGTCGGCGTGCCGGCGATCGCGGGATTGAAGGAGAAGCTCGCGGCGGGCGCGAAGGTCGCGGACATCGGCTGCGGCTCCGGCGCTGCGCTGCTCGAGCTCGCGCGCGCGTTCCCGAAGGCGGAGCTGCACGGCTACGAGCTCTCGCGCCACGCGCTGGCGCGCGCCGAGGAGAACCGGCGCAGCGCCGGCGCGACGAACGTGCACTTCCATCACGTGAGCGAAGAGCCGCTGCCCGCCGATGGCAGCTTCGCGCTCGCGCTCACGTTCGACTGCCTGCACGACATGACGCAGCCGCAGCGCACGCTGGCGGCGATCCGCAAGGCGCTCGCGCCGGACGGCGTGCTCTGGATCGCCGACATCAAGGCGCTCCCGACTTATCAGGAGAACGTCGCGAAGAATCCGATGGCGTCGCTGATGTATGGCTTCTCGGTTCTGACGTGCATGTCGTCCGCGCTGTCGGAGCCGGGCGGGCTCGGGCTCGGCACGCTCGGCTTCCACGAGCAGCGCGCGCGCGAGATGACGGCGGCAGCCGGCTTCACGCGCTTCGAGCGCCTCGACATCGACCACGCCGTCAACGCGTTCTACGAAGCGCGCCCTTGACGGATCGACTTTGCTCGCCCGCGGCTCGTTGCACGCTTCGCTTGCGGGTCGAGTTCGCGGACGTGGCTAGCGCTCGTCGTCTTCCTGCTCGTCGTCGGGCACCTGCTCGATGCGCAGGTTGCGGCGCTGCTTGTCGGCGTCCTGCTCTGCCTTCGCGCGCTCTTCCTTGATCTTGATCTCGAGCTGCTTGCGCGCGTCGTCGGCGGCTTGGCGTTCGGCCTCGATGCGGCCGCGCTTGATCGCGATCAGCCGCCGCTCGAGCAGGCGATTGCGCATCGCGACGAGCTCGCGCGGCAACGTCACCGACGGCGCGCCCGGGGCGTAGCTCACGGTCACTTCTTGCTTGGTGGTCGTGCCGTCGGTCGCCGTCGCGACGACCTCGAGGCGGTTCAGGCCCGGCTGAACCGGAACGAGCGCGCCGAACGAGCCATCGGCATTGATGATCGTCTCGGACGCCGCCTCGCCGTTCGTCACGTTCTTGATCGCGAGCTCTTCGAGGTTCGCGAAGTTGACGGTCTCCACGACCGCGGGCAGATCGCCGGGCGAGCTCACCGGCGTGAAGTAGCCGCCGGTGTACGCGGCGAGCTGCACGCACGCGATCGGGCCGTCGAGCGCCTCGGGACCGATCGCGAACGTGTGAATCTGCACGTCGGCGCGGCGCGCCTGCGACGCGGCGCGCAGCACCGAGCTCACGTTCTCGCGGCCGTACTCCATCGGGAACGGAGCGGTCGGCGTCCCGTCGGTGAAGAACAGCACCACCTTCTCGCTGCCCGGATCGGGCTTCGACATCCCGCCGCGGAAGCCCTTCAGCTCCTTGATCGACAGCCGCACGCCCTCGGTCATGTTCGTGCTGCCGTCGGGTCCGCGCTTGAAGACGCGGTCGAGCGAGCGAACCACGCGCTCGTAGTTCGTCGTGAGCGGCTCTTCGGTGACCGCCGCCGGCTTGCGCGAGAAGAACACCTGCCCGCTGTAGCGGTCGAGCTGTCCCGGCTCGCCCGCGAACGTGACCACGCCGACGCGCGTGTTGCGCGGATCGAGGCTCTCGACCACGCGCTTCGCCGCTGCGATCTCCGCGGCGAGGATCGAGTCGCCGGGGTCCGTCTGCTTGAAGATTCCGGAGAGGCCGCCGGCGCCGACGATGCCGTTGCCGTTGATGTCGGCGCCGGACGCCGCGCGCGTCGAGTCCGACGTGTCGATCACGATCATCACGTCGAAGCGTTTGAACTCGCCGAGCAGCGCGATCGCGCGACCCGCGAGGAACGCGCCCTCGGCGGTGCCGACGATCGAGCCGTCTTTCGGCTCCTCGATCTCGAGCTTCAACGTCGTCGAGAGCGCGCCTGCCTCGCCGAGCAGCGCCTCGCCTTCCCTGAGCTCGCGGTCCTCGGGCAGGCCGACGTCGACGTCGTCGCCGACCGCGACCGGCGTCGCGTCCTGCTCCTGCGGTGGCGCGAGCGAGGCGAACTTCGCGAACGGATCGCCGCGACCCGCGGCGAGCGGTTTCTGCAGCGCGTCGAGCACGCCGCCGATCGGCGCGACGCCGAGGCGCATCGTTCCTTCCTGCTCGTCGTCGGGCCACGCCGCTTCGAGGATCCCGATCACGGTGTCACCTGGGAAACGCAGCACCGGCGCGCCGCCCCAGCCGCGCAGATCGGCGGGCACGTCGAGCCGCACCTCGATGCGTCCATCGTCGGCAGCGCGAACCGTGCCGAAGATGTCGTCTTCATCCGCCGGCGTTCCGCCGGGAACGCCGAGGATGCGTACGCGCGAGTTGCGCACGCTCTGAATCGGCTGCCTATCGGGCTGGAGCACGCGCACGCCGCTCGGCTTCAAGTCGAGCGCGAAGATCATGAAGTCCTCGCGCAGCGATCCTTCGGTGGACGACGCGAACGGCTTGCCCGGCGGCGCCAGCAGGCGGCTCGAGACGGCCGCTCGCCGGCGCGAGCGGCCCGTTTCGAATACAACCTCCGGTGCGCGCACCAGCTTGCCGAGCTGAATCGTGTGCGCCGCCGTCACCGCGACCGCGCCCTCTTCGACGGACGCCGCGAGCATGAACGCGGTGCCCGAGCCGATCACTTCCTTGCCGGACTGGAAGCGCGGGCGGAGCACCGAGGGATCCTCTGCAAACGCGCCGGCGGCGGCGAAGAGCGCGATCGGAATGCAGAGGGCGGCCAAGCCGTGGGGGCGCTTCATGCCGGGGCCAGGATAAGGGAGCGACCTCGCGCTGCCAGAAACGCGCGCGCTCTGCGCGCCGCGGCGTCGCTGATAATCTGCGCGCGCAGGGGGAGCTGGGTGAGGCGGATCGCGGTCCTCAGCGCGCTCATGCTGCTCGTCGCTCCGTCGGGCGCCGAGCCGCGCGGCGCGCCCGAGCGCTTCGATCGCGTCGTGATCGACGCGGGCCATGGCGGCGACGACCAAGGCGCGAAAGGCGCGAGCGGCCTGGTCGAGAAGGAGCTCGTGCTCGACCTCGCGCAGCGGCTCGCGGCGAAGCTGCGAGCCCAGGGCTTCACTGCGGTGCTCACGCGCAGCGCCGACGCGTTCGTGCCGCTCGACGAGCGCACGCGCGTCGCGAATGCCGCTGGCGCCGACCTGTTCGTCTCGATCCACGCGAACGCGTCGCGGCTCGCGAACGTGCGCGGCGCCGAGACGTTCTTCGCGTCGCTGGAGGCGTCCGACGAGGCCGCCGAGGAGCTCGCGCGCGCGGAGAACGCCGCGTTCGGTCCCGCCGCCGCGAAGCTGAGCGCGGGCGATCCCGTGCTCGCGATCCTCGGCGACCTGATCGCGCAGCAGCAGCTCGCGGATTCGCAGGAGTTCGCGCGCCTCGCGCAACGCGAGATCGCCGGCGCGGGGCCCCGTTCGCGCGGGGTGAAGCAGGCGCCGTTCGTGGTACTGATGGGCGTGCGAATGCCGGCGGTACTCGTCGAGGTGGGCTTCATCTCGAACCCGACCGACGAGAAGGCGTTGCGCAGAAAGGGCGAGCGCGAGCGGATCGCCGCGAGCCTCGCGCGCGCGATTCGGACCTTCGGCGACCGCCAAGACCAGCGGTCCGGCGTCGCCCGCACCGGAGCCAAGCGATGAAGAGAATGGATGGGCGCGCGCCCGAGCAGCTGCGGACCGTGCGACTGATCACGGACTTCACGGACAACCCGCTCGCCTCCGTGCTGTGCGAGTTCGGCGCGACCAAGGTGCTCTGCACGGTCTGCGCCGAGGAGAGCGTCCCGCGCTTTCTGTACGGCCAGTCGAAAGGCTGGGTTACCGCGGAGTACTCGCTGCTGCCCGGCTCGACAGACCGGCGCACGGAGCGCGAGGCCGCGAAGGGAAAGCAATCGGGGCGCACGCTCGAGATCCAGCGGCTGATCGGGCGCAGCCTGCGCGCCGTCGTCGATTCGGCCGCGCTCGGCGAGCGCACGCTGTGGGTCGACTGCGACGTGCTCCAGGCCGACGGCGGCACGCGCACCGCGTCGATCACCGGCGCCTACACCGCGCTCGCTCTCGCTTGTCACCGGCTGCGGCGCCGTGGCGCGATCGACCGCAGCCCGCTGCGCGACAGCGTGGCGGCGATCTCCGTCGGCATCGTCGGCGGCGAGGTCGTGCTCGACCTGCCGTATGAAGAGGATTCGCGCGCCGAGGTCGACATGAACGTCGTCGCGACCGGCAGCGGCCGGCTCGCGGAAGTGCAGGGCACCGCCGAAGGCGGCACGTTCTCGCGCGACGAGCTCGAGCGGATGACCTCGCTCGCGCTCTCCGGCATCGCGGAGCTGACTCGCCTGCAGCAGGCGGCGCTCGTCGCGGCGGGGGCCGCCTGAGCCCTCGTCGCTGCTCGCCCTCGGCTCCGCGCGACGCTCGGTTGCTGATCGCGACGAGCAATCGCGGCAAGCTGCGGGAATTCGCTGCGCTGCTCGGGCCGGGCTTCACGCTCGAAGGTCTCGCCGCGCATCCGGAAGTGACGCTTCCGGCCGAAGGCAGCGACTACGCGATCAACGCCGCGGCGAAGGCGCGCGCGGCCGCGCTCGCGAGCGGGCTGCCCGCGCTGGCGGACGATTCCGGCATCGAGGTCGCGTCGCTCGGAGGCGCGCCCGGCCCGCACTCTGCACGCTACGGCGGGGAACGGCTGGACGACGCGGCGCGCGTGCAGCGTCTGCTGGACGAGCTGCGCGCGCGCGGGGCGGACGCGAGTCGCGCCGCTCGCTTCGTGTGCTGCGCGGCGCTCGCGCTCCCGAGCGGCGAGCTGCACGCCGCTCGCGGCGAATGCGCTGGGCGCATTCTCGATGCGCCGCGCGGCGCGCGCGGCTTCGGCTACGACCCGGTGTTCGCGCCGGATGGCGAAGCGCGCAGCATGGCCGAGCTCTCGGAAGCCGAGAAGAACCGCATCTCGCACCGTGCCCGCGCGGTCGCGGCGCTCGCGCCCATGCTCGTCGCGCTGCGCGAGACGCCCTGACGATCACGTCTCGACCGACCTGGCGCGTGTCCAGACGCTGCTACTGCGGGCAGCTCGGTTTGCCCTGGGCGAGCTCGGCGCCGACGACCCAGTCGGAAGCGGCCCACGCGCCGGTGGGGTCGACGCAGCGGACGCGCAGCTCGTTGAGCAAGGTGGCGGGCTGCTCCCAGGCGCAGCTGCCGGGGGCGAGGCGGGGATGCTCCGGATGCGACCGCCAGGCGCCGCTCGCGCGGTCGAAGAGCTCGATCTCGAGCTCGCCGATACAGGTGCCCGCCGGGTAGTACACGCGGACACGCTCGGGAAGAGGTGAGGCGGCGGCGGCGCTCGGGCCGGAGGCGGGTGCGGCGCAGCCGAGAGCTGCGGCAGCAATCAGGAACGGAATCGCGCGCAGCGCGCCAGCTCTCGAATGCGAGCGTTCCATCGCGCCGCAGGCTAGCCCGCGCTGACACCGGAGCGTCGCGGCGTCCACTTCCTCCTCGATGCTCTCGCACGAGCGCCGGCGCTTCGACCACTTCGCGATCGAGCTTTCGCTCGCGCTCGGCGCGCGCGTGCCGCGTCAAGCGCTCTGGAGCGCGCTCGCGGGGAGGCTGGCGGGCGCGCGCGAGCTCGCGCGTTTCTGTGACGCGCCGCTCGACGACTGGCTCCGCTCGCAGCGCCTCGGCCCGCTCAGCGCGCGGCGGCGCGCCCAGATCCAGCGCGAGGTGGCGCGCTTCGATCCGGCGCGGCGGACACCCGACGAGGTCATCGGCGCGCTATTCGCGAGCGCCGAGCCCGGATAGCTCACTCGCGGAAGCGGCCGATCTCGCGCTCGAGCTCGCTGCTCTTCTGGCGCAGCGCGTCCACGGTGCTGCGCATCGCCTCCGCGCGCCGCGTCGTCTCGGAGGCGCCCTCGCGGAACACCTGCGTGGCTTCGAGGATCTGCAGTGTCGCGACGCGCTGCGATTCCGCGCCGTCGCGAATCTGCGTGAGCGCCGCGGCGACGCTGTCGACCGCGCGCGACGAGAGCCGGCTCTGATCGGAGAGCTCGCCGGTCGCGCGCTTCAAGCCGTCGGCGAGCGTGCGGACCGTCTCGACGCCGCGCTGGATCTCGGTGCCCGCGTTGTCCTGCTCGCGCGTCGCGCGCGCGATCTCGTCGACCATGTTGCGCACGCGCAGCAGCTCCGCGGAGAGCGTCTCGACGCCGCGCATCTGCTCGCTGGCGGCGCTCGCGATCTTGTCGACCGCGCCGTTCGAGCGCTCCGCGCTGGTGCGGATCGCGCGCAGCGCCTCGCCGGCTTCCTGCGAGCGGCGCGTTCCTTCGCGCACGCGCTCGGCGCCTGCGCTGGTCGCGACGACCGCGCTGTCGATGCCCTGCAGCACCGCGCCGATCGATGCGCCGATCTCGCGCGCGGAGCCGGCGGTGCGGCGCGCGAGGCTCTTCACCTCGCTCGCGACCACCGAGAACGCCTGCCCGTGCGAGCCGGCCTGCGACGCGATGATCGCGGCGTTCAGCGCGAGCAGGTTGGTCTGATCGGCCACCTCCTCGATCACGCGCAGCACCTGCTCGATCGCCTTCGAGCGCGTCGCGAGATCGGAGACGATGCGCTCCACCTCGCCGAAGCTGCTCGCCACTTCGCCCATTCCGCCGACCGCCGCTTCGACCGCGCGCTCGCCGCTGCGCGCGGCTTCGGTCGCCTCGCGCGTCGCGCTGTGGCTCTCGCGCGCGTTGCCCTCGACCTCGCGCAGCGCCTCGTCGAGCTTCAGCATCGACTGCGCGGTCTCGCGCGTCGCGGTGTCGAGCTGCGCCGCGTTGCCGGCGATCTGGCGCACCGCGGTCGTCATCTGCAGCACCGAGGCTGCCGTCTCGTCGACGGTGCCGAACAGCTGCCCGATGCCGCTCGCGGAGCGAGAGAGCGCCTGATCGGTCGCCGCGGCGGCTTCGCTCGCTTGCGCGGCATTCTTCGCGAGCGAGGTCGCGGTCTCGCTGAGCTCGCTCACCTGCGCGCCGAGCTCCTCGACCGAGCTCGCCATGCTGGTCGCGGTCTGCTCGTGGGCGCGCGCCTCGGTCGACATCGCGTCGCTCGCCTTCGAGAGCCGTTCCGACTCGCGCGTCACCGAGTTGGTCGCCTCGCGCACCTGGACGACCAGGCCGCGGACGCCGGCCGACATGCGGTTGAAGCTCGCCGCGAGGCTGCCGATCTCGTCCTCGCGCTCGATGCGCGCGTGCGCCGAGAGGTCGCCGCCGGCCATCCCCTCCGCGCTGCGCGCGAGCGTCGCGAGCGGCGCCGCGATCCCCTCGCGCAGCTTGGACGAAACCGTCGACGCGAGCCCGAACGCGAGCGCCGCGATGCCGAGCATCACACCGGTAATCCAGTAGAGCTCGTTCAGCGCGACCTCGAGATTCTTGTGCATCACGAGCACGCCGAGCTGCTTGCCATCCGTGGAGATCGCCGTGCGGTAGGTCGCTTCAGCCGAAAGCAGCGAGAGCTCGCTGTCGCCTCCAGCCAGCGTCGCGAGATCCTTCGGCGTGTTGCCCCAGGTGGCGAACACGTCGCCGTTCGGGCGCACGAGCGCGGCGTACTCGGCGCCGGGCTGCGCTGCGAACGGAGCCAGCGCTTCACGCGCCGCTTCCGGGTCGTCGAACTCGAGCGCCGGCTTCGAGAAGGTCGCGATCACACTGCCGACGCTGGCGAGCGCATCCGCTTCGCCTTCGGCCGTCAGCTTGGTTTGCAGACCGAGCAGCGCGACCAACGAGACGGTGAGCGCACCGCCGGTGGTCAGCATCATCGCCCGCGCGAGCGTGCGACGGAGCGAGCTGGTCGTCTGCACGGCCATCATTCGAAGCTCGACGCCAGCTTCAGCAGCTTCGAGCTCAGCTTGAGCCCGCGGCGCGATACGTCCTTGCGGTTCACCGCGAACGCGACGCGGTCGCCCTCGAGGCGGATCGCGATGTCGGTGCTCGCCAGCTTCTGCGGATCCTCGGTGATGCGCAGCGGGCTCGCGCTCGCGAGCGCGCCGGACTGCGACTCGTCGACGAACACGAGGTGCGCGCCCGAGGTCGCCGAAGCGTCGGGCACCGCGCGGATGTCGAAGCCGCGGCCGGCGACCTTCTGATCCGTCGCGAGGCTCTCGAGCGTCGCGGCGAGCCGCGGGTTGCCGACCACCGCGACGACGATCGGCGCGGATGGCGACGAGAACGCGTTGTCAGGCCACGTGACGTACTTCGTGAGCAGCAGCAAGAACGTTGCGCGCGTCTGATCGTCGCGCGCGGGCTCGGCGCGCAGCGCCACTCCGCCGAACGTCACACCAGCGATGAGCCCCACCAAAAACAGAACGCGTAGCTTCGGCACCGTCTCCTCCCGACAAAGACGGAGCATGTATCGTGCGTTTCGCGGGGCAGCTTGAGGCGGAATTGCCTGAGCGCGGCGAGGGGCGCCTCGGGCGCAGCTGCGCGCTCAATTCCGGCCCAGTGCCGCTTCGAGCCGCGCGAGGCTGTCCGCGAGTCCGCCCGGGCGGCTGCGCGCGAGCCACGCGGCGCGCTGCCGCGCGATCGCATCGACGAGGTCGTCGCGCAGCGCGGCGTCGTCCGGTGCCGGAAGCCCCGCGTTGCGCGCGATTCGCCACGCGCCCTGGCGCGCGAGGCGCGCGGCCGCACCGAGCTCGCGCTTCACTTGCCGCCCGTCTCTCGCCGTGGAGCGCGCGCGCGCGAGCCTCGCGAGCGCGGAATCGAGGCTCGCGAGCGTCGCCTCCAGCCGCTCCGCATCCGCGCGCCCGCTGCTGCCGAGCAGTCCGCCGCGCACGAGCGCGGTGAAGAGCGGGCTTCCGTTCACGCACTCGAGCCCCGTGCCCTGATAAGCGTCCGCGAGCGAGATCGCGAGCTCGCCGAGCACGCGCGCCTCGTCGCGGAAGACGAAGCGGTCGAGTAGCGCCGCCAGCGGCAGCTCGCGATTCGCGGCGCCGCACCACGCGAGCGCCGCGCCCGCGCAGAGCGGCAGCCAGCTCGCGCTCGGCGGTTGGTGGTGTCCGTTGTCTCCCCAATCGGTGATCAGGAAGCCGCGTGCGCCGCGCGCGAGCCCGACGCTCGCGGCGTCGCGCAGGTTCTCGCGCGCATTCGTCCAGCGGCCGAGGAACGAGTTCCAGGTCGACGTGCCGGGACAGACCCAGAACGGGAGACCCGCCGCCGCGAACGCCTCGGTCTGCACGCTGAAGCCGCGGAACGAGCGCTCGCTGATCCCGAATTCTGCGAGGAGCGGCAGAACGCCGGGCGGGAGCGGCGGCGTCTCGAACGGGCGCTCGTAATGCCAGACCAGCGCCGTCATCCCCTCGCGCGGCAGCTCGAGCACGAGATCCGGGTGCTCGCGCAGGACGTCGCCCCAGAACAGCACCTCGCAGCCGCTCTCGCGCAGCGGGTTCGCGATCCGTAACAGGTGCTCCCAGTAGACGCGCGCCTTGCCGCGCGCCGCGACGTCGCGCGCGCTCGCGCCGCGCCCGAGCTCGAAGGTCTCGTCGCAGTCGATGTTGATGCGCTTGCTCTTGTGGTGGGAGAGCAGCTCGCGGCAGAGCGAGAGCGCGAGGTCGGCGTTCGCCGGCGTCGGCGCGAGACAGCCCGGCGCGAGCTTCGCGCCGGAGCGCGTCGTGAAGCCGTCCGGGCACTCGGCGCGCGCGCGATACGCGTCGTGCGCGAGCCAGCGGCCCATGTGCCCGAAGGTGTTTTGATTCGCGCACAGCTCGATCCCGTGCGCGGCGCACAGCTTGTCGAGCCAGCGCACGTCCTCCGCGCTGAGCGGCGAGGCGTCGCGCCAGACGACCTGGTGCGCTGGGTACGCGAAGGTGTGCTCGACATAGAGCTGGAGGTGATTCAGCCGCACGAGCGCCATCCGCTCGACGATGTGCTCCAGCGTCTCGCGCGTCGGCACGCGGTCGCGCGAGACGTCGAGCAGGTAGCCGCGCAGTGCGAAGTCGGGTGAATCCTCGATGCGCAGCGCGGGGAGGCGCTCGGCGCTCTGCTCGCGCAGCTGGTCGAGCGCCGCGTGCGCGTAGCGCAGCGCCGCGGCGTCGCCGTGCTCGATCCACGCGCCGCGGCCGTCGAGCGTGAGCGTGAACGCCTCGCGGCCGAGCGAGCGACGCAGGCGCGTCGCCGGGGCCGCGTCGCGCTCGGGGCCGCGCCCGGGCAGGCGCTCGAGCCTTCGCGGATGCGGGAGCAGCAGCAGCTCGCTCATCGCTCGGCCGCGCTCCCGACGCTCGTCCGCACAACCGCCCGCCGCATCCACTGCCGAAGCGACATGGGCGCACGGTAGTACGCATCGAGCGAGCGCCAACGCGTGCTCGCGTCCGCGTCGGCTCCGAGAGCGCGGGACCCTCGACTTCCCGTGTTCGCGCATCCGGAGTCGGTCTCCTAGGGTCGCGCGCCGATGAGCGCGCGCCTTCGCATCGGCCTCGTGTTCGATCTCTTGGGGAGCGCGCCGCCGGGCGGGCCGCCCGATGCGGACGCGGAGTACGAGCCCGAGGCGACCGTGCTCGCGCTCGAGGCCGCGATTCGAGCCGCGGGCCACGAGCCGGTGCGGATCGGCAACCCGCACGCGCTGCTCGCCGCGCTCGGGAAGGGCGCGGCGCCGCGCGTCGACGCCGCGTGGAACATCGCGGAGGGCCATGGCTCGCGGAATCGTGAGGCGTGGGCGCCCATCCTCTTAGAGCTCGCCGGGATCCCCGCGCTCGGCTCGGATGCGCTCTCGCTCTCGTTATCGCTCGACAAGGCGTGGACGCTCGACGTCATGCGCGCGGCCGGCGTCCCGACCGCCGGGCACGCGAGCGTCGACTCCGCCGCGATGCTCGAGAGCACCCCGCTGCCCGGCCCGTTTCCGCTGTTCGTGAAGCCGCGCTGGGAGGGAACCGCGAAGGGAATCTCGCTCCGCTCGCGCGTCACGAACGAGCGCGAGCTCGCGGCCGCGGTCGCGCGAGTGGTGGACGCGTACGGCCAGCCCGCGCTGGTCGAGCCGTTCCTACCGGGCGCCGAGTACACCGTGACCGTGATCGGAAACGCGCCGGCGCGTGCGCTGCCGGCGCTCCAGCGCGCGCTCGAGCGCGAGACGGGCATCGGCGTGCATGCGGTCGAGCGCGGCGCGGAGCGGTCGCTCGCGCATCACACGCCCGGCGCGCTGACGCCCGCGCTCGAGGCCGAGCTCGGCGCACACGCGCTGCGCGCGTTCGCGGCGCTGCGCTGCCGCGACTTCGCGCGCGTCGACTTCAAGCTCGACAGCGGCGACGCGCCGCGCTTCCTCGAGATCAATCCACTGCCGACGTTTGCCCCGGACGCGTCGTTCGGCATCTTGGCCGAGCTGATGGGCCGCCCGCTGCCGGATCTACTCGGCGAAGTTCTCAGGGACGGCCTCGCGAGGTTGGGTCTCTCGTGACGGCGACGCGCGCGGACATCGGCTCCCTGAACTGGGAGAGCTGGACGTGGCAGATGCAGCACCGCATCCGCTCGCCGGGCGAGCTCGCCGCATTCATCCGCCCGACCGACGACGAGGCGCGCGCGATCGCGGCGCTCTCGGAGCGCTTCCGCTTCGTGATCACGCCGTACTACGCGTCGCTGATGGACCCTGAAAACCCGGACTGCCCGGTGCGCAAGCAGGTGGTGCCGCGGCTCGCGGAGCTCGGCGATCCGGTCGGGCTCGCCGATCCGCTCGACGAGGTCGCGCACTCGCCGGTGAAGAACGTGGTGCGCGTCTACCACGATCGCGTCGCATTCTGCGTCAACAACGAGTGCGCGCTCTACTGCCGCTACTGCCTGCGCAAGCGCATGGTCGGCGACGAAGAGTGGACGATGAAGCGCCAGGAGCTGCAGGTCGCGCTCGACTGGATTCGCGCGACGCCGGAGATCCGCGACGTGCTGCTCACGGGCGGCGATCCGCTGGTGTTCAGCGACGAGCGGCTCGAGTGGCTGATCCGCGCGCTGCGCGAGATCCCGCACGTCGAGATCGTGCGGCTCGGCACGCGCCTGCCCGTGACGCTGCCGATGCGCGTCACGCCGCAGCTGTGCGAGATGCTGCAGCGCTACCACCCGATCTGGCTGAACACGCACTTCAATCACCCGAATGAGCTGACGCCCGCCGCCGCGCGCGCGTGCGATCTGCTCACGCGCGCGGGCATTCCGGTCGGCAACCAGAGCGTCCTGCTCGCCGGCGTGAACGACGACGTCGCGACGATGAAGGCGCTCTGCGAGGGCCTCGTGCGGATGCGCGTGCGGCCTTATTACGTGTATCAGGCGCAGCTGCTCGAGGGCACCGCGCACTTCCGCGTGCCGATCGAGCGCGGCCTCGAGCTCTTCCGGGCGCTGCGCGGCCGCACCAGCGGCTTCGCGATCCCGCAGTACGTGCTCGACACGCCGTACGGGAAGGTCCCGCTCGACTACCCGTTCCTGAAGGGCCGCGAGGGCGACCATGTCGTGATGGAGAGCTTCGACGGGCGCATCTGGCGGGAGCTGAATCCGCTGGATTGAGCCCGATCGCGCGTCATCCTGCGCGCGCGATGACCGCACAGACCGCTCGCCGCATCGGCTTCGCCGCACTGCTGCTCGCCGCGAGCCAGCTGCTCTCGCGCGTGCTCGGCTTCGCGCGCGAGGCGGTGATCGCGGGCTTGGTCGGGCGCGGGCGCGCGACCGACGCGTACAACGCCGCGTTCCAGATCCCGGACATCCTGTTCTACTTCCTCGCCGGCGGCGCGCTCTCGATCGCGTTCATCCCGCTCTACACGCGCGCGCAGACCGAGCGCGGCGACGAGGGCGCGCGGCGCTTCCTCGCGACCGTGCTCGGCACGATGAGCGCGGCCGCGACGCTGGCGAGCGCATTGTTATGGATCTTCGCCGACGCGCTGGTCGCGCTGCAGTTCCCGCGCTTCGAGCCCGGCGCGCAGGCGCTCACCGCGCGGCTCACGCGCATCGTGCTGCCCGCACAGATCTTCTTCATCGCGGGCGGGATCGTGCGCGGCGCGCTGATGGCCGGCGGGCGCTTCGGCTCTCAGGCGGCCGCGCCGATCGTCTACAACCTCGGCATCATCGCCGGCGGCGCGGCCTTTGCGGGGACGCTCGGCATCGAGGGCTTTGCGTGGGGCGCGCTGTTCGGCGCAGCCGCGGGCTCGCTCGGCACTGCGCTCTACGAAGCGCGCGGGCGCGTTCCGCTCGGCTTCCGCGTCGCGCCGCTCGATCCCGAGTTCCGCAGCTACCTCGTGATCGCGCTGCCGCTGATGCTGGGCGTCACGTTGATCACGGTCGACGAGTGGTACGACCGCTGGTTCGGCGGGCTGCTCGCGACCGGCTCGATCGCGACGCTCGCGTTCGGACGGCGGCTGATGCAGCTGCCGGTGGGGCTCGTCGGGCAGGCGGTCGCGACCGCGGCGCTGCCGGCGTTCTCGAAGCTGCTCGAGAGCGGCGCGAAGGCGGAGCTCGATCGGCTGGTGCTGCGCACGCTGCAAGCGTCGACCGCGGTCGCGGTGCTGCTCGGCGTCGGCACCGCGGCGCTCGCGAGCGCGCTCGTGCGCGCGGTCTACGTGCGCGGCGAGTTCGCGCTCGCCGATGCGGCGCCGGTCGCCGCTGCGCTGCAGCTGTTCTGCCTCGGCATCCCGGGCTGGGTCGTCCAGACGGTCGCGGTGCGCCCGTTCTACGCGCGCGCCGACATGTGGCGGCCGATGCTGCTCGGGACCGCGTTCGTCGCGGTCGCTTATCCGCTCTACGCGACGCTGGGCCGCGCGCATGGCGCGTCGGGGCTCGCGCTCGCCGGCGCGCTCGCGATTACGTCGAACGCGCTCGCCACCCTCGTGCTCGCGCGGCTTCGACACGGAGCGCCGCGCTTGCTGCCGCTGCTGGGCACGCTGCTCCGCGCGCTCGTCGCCTCGCTTCCCGCCGCGGCGCTCGCGTGGCTCGTCTCCGACATCGCGGGCACGCGCAGCGGCGCCGGCGTCACGCCGCGCGCGCTGCTCGAGCTCGCGGTCGGCGGCGCCGTCTACGCGGCGCTCGCCCTCCCACTCCTGTATGCGCTCGGCGACACCGCGACGCGCGACGCGCTCTCGCGGCCGGTCCGCCGCATTCGAGCGCGCTCAGCCAAGGAGGCGCGATGAAGCTGCGAGACCGAGTGGTGATCGTGACCGGAGCCGCGCAAGGGATCGGCGCGGCCTGCGCGCGCGAGCTCGCAGCGAATGGCGCGCGCGTCGTGATCGCGGACACGAACGAGAGCGGCGGCGCGGCGGTCGCCGCCGAGATCGCGGTGCGCGGCGGCGACGCGCGCTTCCAGCGCGCCGACGTCGGCTCGCACGCCGACGCCGAGGCGCTCGTCGCGTTCGCGACGCGCACGTGGGGCCGCCTCGACGTGCTCTTGAACAACGCCGGCATCGTGCACGCAGCCGACTTCGTCGACCTGCGCGAAGAAGACTTCGAGCGCGTACTCCGCGTGAACCTGAAGGGCGCGTTTCTCTGCGCGCAGGCGGCCGCGCGCCAGATGCTCGCGCAGCCCGCGCGCGCGGACGGCTCGCGCGGCGTGATCCTCAACATGTCGAGCGTCAACGCGGTGGTCGCGATCGGCAATCAGATCCCCTACGCGGTCAGCAAAGGCGGGCTGAATCAGCTCACGAAGGTGATGGCGCTCTCGCTCGCGCGCCGCGGCATCCGCGTGATGGGCATCGGCCCGGGCTCGATCGGAACGGAAATGCTGCGCAGCGTGCTCGGCAAAGACGACGCCGCGAGCACTCGCATTCTCTCGCGCACGCCGCTCGGCCGGCTCGGCGAGCCCGAGGAGATCGCGCGCGTCGTCGTGTTCCTCGCGAGCGACGACGCCTCCTACCTGACCGGAACCACGATCTACCCCGACGGCGGCCGGCTCGCGCTGAACTACGTGATGTAGGCGCGCGCCGCGCGGCGTAAGCTGCGCGGCCATGACGATTCACGGACCGGAGCGGCTCGCGGGGCAGGGGCTCGATCCCGAGCAGGAAGAGTCGGGCAATCGCGCGATCCACGCGCTGCTCGCGGATCCGAGAGTCGGCCCGCAGGTCGATCTCGTGATCACGTGGCGCGCCGGCGAGAACGGCGCACCGGGCGCGTACGAGATCTGGTCGGCGCGCGGGCTCGTGCGCTTCCAGCGCGTGATCCGCGGCGACGGCGGGCTCGGCTTCGAGCTGCTCGAAGTGATTGGGGAGAACCCCGTCGCGAACCAGGATCCGCTCGCGCTCGCGACGCTCGCGGACGAGCAGCGCGCCGCGGCGGCGGGCGGATTCGACGCGGGCGATCCCGCGCGGCGCTTCATCCCGCCCGCGCAGCAGAGCTACCCGTTCGCGTACGAGCGCGTGGCGCAGCTGTTCGATTCGCCGAACGCGCCCGACCTCGCGGTCTCGCCGCGCGACTGGTGCCAAGGCACGCAGCCCGGCACGCACGGCGCGCTGCACGTGCGCCAAGCGCGCGCGCCGCTCTGGTTCTCAGGACCGGGCGTGAAGCGCGGCCCGCACGCGCTCGCGCTGCGCGGGGTCGACATCGCGCCGACGTGCCTGGCAGCGCTCGGCTTTCCGCGCGTCGACGGCTGCGACGCGACCGCTCGCACGGCCTCCGAGCGCGGTGTCGCCCCGGACGTGTATCTCGCGCGCCAAGACGGCCGCGCCGCGACCGAGCTGCTCGAGCGCGCGAGCGGGGAGGCGCCGCGCCGCCTCTACGTCTTCCTGCTCGACGGCCTGCATCAGACCGAGCTCGAGGATCGCCTCGCGCGCGATCCCGATGCGCTGCCGAACCTGCGCCGCCTGCGCGAGCGCGCTGCGGTGCTGAACGGCGGCTCGATCGTGAACTTCCCGTCGATCACCTGGCCGAGCCACACCGCGATCGGCACCGGCGCGTGGTGCGGCCATCACGACGTCGTGAACCCGACTTATTACTTGCGCGAGTCGCGCGAGACCGTCTCTCCCCAGGGCAAGCAGGCGGGCACCGAGGGCTACGCGTCGAGCGCGGTCGAGAGCCTCTACGAAGCGTTCCACCGCGTGCGCGGCGCGCGCTGCATGACGGCCGCGATCTACGCGCCGTTCGGCCGCAGCGCGAAACACGCGGTGCTCGAGAGCCGCAACCTGTGCGAGCGCGGGCGCGTGAAGCAGCTCACCGCGGAGCTCTCGGTCGACCAGAATCCGCGCTGGGCGCGCGAGTTTCCGGCGGTCGCGAACGAGGCGGTGGTCGACACGCGCGGCGTCGCGCAGGTGATCGAGCTGTTCACGCGCGAGGACCTGCCGCCGCCGGACTTCGTCTACCACGAGCTCACGCTCACCGATGGTGCGGGCCACGACTACGGCCCGCACGCGGACGGCCTGCGCGACGCGCTCGACGAGAGCGACCGCCGCATCGGCCGCGTGCTCGAGCTGCTCGACAAGACGGGGCTGTTCGACGAGACGCTGTTCGTCGTGACGGCCGATCACGGCATGGCGCCGCAGGACGTCGGCCTGCGCGCGAACCCGACGGCGCACGTGCTCGACGCGGGCCTCGAGGCGATCGTCGCGGAGCCGATGATCTGGCTGCGCGATCTCGCCGTGACACCCGAGCGCGCGCCGGATGGGCGCAGCGCGCGCGTGCTCGTCGCGGACAACGATCGCGACGCGACCGGGGAGAAGCCGGCGCTAGCCGGCGCGGAGGTCGTGGTGGAGCTGCACCGCGAAGGCGCCGCTCCGCGCGTGCTCGCGCGCGGCGCGACGAGCGCCGACGGCATCTTCGGCTTCGCGACGCCTTCGGATCGCGACTCGCACCAGATCGGGATTCGCGTCGGCGCGAAGGGCTTCAATGCGCGCCACCTGTTACTGGACGGCACGCGCCTCGCGCTCGACCTGCGCGCTGCGCTCTACGGAGCGCCGAAGCCCGCGTGAGCGACGGCGCCGCGAGCTCGCAGAAAGCTGGACGCTGGCGCTTCTGGATCGATCGCGGTGGCACGTTCACCGATTGCATCGCGCTCGCGCCGGACGGCGGGCTGCACACGCGCAAGCTGCTCTCGCACGAGCGCGCGCCGATCGAGGCGATCCACGCGGTGCTCCGGGAAGCGCTCGGCTGGCGGCCCGGCGACGCGCTGCCTCCCTGCGAGGTGAAGCTCGGCACGACCGTCGCGACGAACGCGCTGCTCGAGCGGCGCGGTGCGCGGGTACTGCTCGCGACGACGCGCGGGCTCACTGACCTGCTCGTGATCGGCACGCAGGAGCGTCCCGACTTGTTCGCGCTCGCGATCGTGAAGCCCGCGCCGCTCTTCGAGCGCGCGCTCGCACTCGCGGGCCGCTGCGATGCGCGCGGCCGCGAGCTCGAGGCGCTCGACGAGGCGCGAGCGCGCGCGGCGCTCGCGAGCGCGCAGCATGCGGGCATCGAGTCCGTCGCGGTGCTCGGCATCCACGCGAGCGTGAATCCGGGCTGGGAGCAGCGCGTCGCCGCGCTCGCGCGCGAGGCCGGCTTCGCGCACGTCGTCGCCTCGCACGAGCTCGCGCGCGAGCAGGGCATGCTCGCGCGCGGCGAGACCGCGGTCGCGGACGCGTACCTGACGCCGCTGCTGCGCGCGCATCTCGCCTCGCTGGCCGCCGAGCTGCCGGACGCGCGGCTGCGCTTCATGCAGTCGTCGGGCGGGCTGTGCGAAGCGGAGCGCTTCCGCGCGCCGAGCGCGCTGCTCTCGGGGCCGGCCGGCGGCGCGATCGGCGCCGCGCGCGTCGCAGCCGCCGCCGGCTTCGCGCACGCGATCGGCTTCGACATGGGCGGCACCTCGACCGACGTCTCGCTGATCGCGAACGGCGAGCCCGAGCGAGCGTTCGAGACGATCGTCGCCGGACAGCGCGTGAAGGCGCCGATGCTGCGCGTGCACACGATCGCGGCGGGCGGCGGCTCGCTGTGCCGCTTCGACGGCGTGCAGCTGCGTGTCGGTCCCGAGAGCGCCGGTGCCGACCCGGGGCCGCTTTGTTATGGGCGGCCGCACGCGCGCGAGCTCACGCTCAGCGATGCGAACTTCTGGCTGGGCCGGCTGCCCGCGGAGCGGTTTCCCTTCGCGCTGCAGCGCGCGCCGGTCGAGCGCGCATTGAAGGAGCTGCAGGCAGAGCTCGCGGGCGCCGGCCACGTGCGTTCGCTCGACGAGATCGCCGCGGGCTTCCTCGAGATCGCGAACGAGCGGATGGCGCTCGCGATCGCAGAGGTGTCGATCGCGCGCGGCGTCGACCCGCGCGAGCTCGCGCTGGTCGCGTTCGGCGGGGCGGCCGGCCAGCACGCGTGCGAGGTCGCGCGCCGGCTCGGCATGCGCACGATCCTCGTGCACCCGCTCGCGGGACTTCTCAGCGCGTACGGCATCGGCGTCGCGCCACGCAGCTGGGACGGACAGCGCGACGCAGGGCGCGTGCCGCTCGCTGCGAACGGCGACGCGCCCTGCGAGCTGACGGAGCTGCTCGACGGGCTCGAGCGCGAAGGCGTCGCCGCGCTCGCGCGCGAGGAGCTGCCGGCGAGCGCGCTCTCCTTCGAGCGCTCTCTCGACCTGCGTTATCAGGGTGCCGAGAGCGCGCTCAGCGTGGCGGCAGCCGAGGGCGAATCCTGGGCAGCGGCATTCGAGCGCGCGCACCGAGCGCGCTTCGGCTACGTGCGGGCGGGCCGCGCGATCGAGGTGGCCGTCGCGCGCGTGCGCGTGACCGGTGCCGCCGCTGCGGAGCCTCGCGAGGTACCGCGCGTCGCACGCGAATCGGTCGGCGCGGAGGCCGAGCTGCGCGAGTGCTGGTTCCCGCAGCTCGGGCGCGTGCGCGCGCCGGTGCGTGCGCGCGAGTCGCTCAGAGCTGGAGAGGCTCTCGACGGCCCCGCGCTGATCGTCGACGACGCGAGCACGCTCGTGCTGGATCCAGGTTTTCGCGCCGAGCTGCGCGCGGACGGCACGCTCACGATCGAAGACGCGCGCGGCGCGCTCGAGGCTGGCGCCGTGCGCGACGCGAACGACCCCGTCGCCCTCGAGATCGCCGGCAGCCGCTTCATGTCGATCGCGGAGCAGATGGGCGCGGTGCTCCGGAACACCGCGGTCTCCGTCAACATCAAGGAGCGCCTCGACTATTCGTGCGCGGTCTTCGACGCGTCCGGCGGTCTGGTCGCGAACGCGCCGCACATTCCGGTGCACCTCGGCGCGATGAGCGCGACCGTGCGCGCGGTGCTGGCGCGCTTCCCGGCGCTGAAGGACGGCGACGCGATCGCGACCAACGATCCGTCCGAGGGCGGCTCGCATCTGCCCGACGTCACCGTCGTCTCGCCGGTGTTCGTGAACGGCGCGCTGCGTTTCTTCGTCGCGAGCCGCGGACATCAGGCCGAGATCGGCGGCAAGGCACCGGGCTCGATGCCGGCGGATTCGCAGACCCTCGACGAAGAGGGCGTCGTGATCCGCGCGTTCCCGCTCGTGCGCGGCGCGCGATTCGACGAGGCCGGCCTGCGCGCGCTGCTCGGCGGCGCGCGCTTCCCCTCGCGCACGCCCGACGACAACGTCGCGGATCTCGAGGCGATGGTCGCGGCGAACCACGCCGGTGAGCGCTTGTTGAGGGAGTACACGGCGGAGCAGGGCGAGGCGGCGCTCGCCGCGCGGATGAGCGCGCTGCAGGCGGCCGCGAGCCGGAAGGTCTCGCGCGAGCTCGCGCGCCTCGGCGACGGCGAGCGCGAGTTCGCTGACGCGCTCGACGACGGCACGCCGATTCGGGTGCGCCTGCGGATCGCGCGGGGCCGCGGCGAGCTCGACTTCTCGGGCACCGGCCCAGCGCAGCGCGGCAACGCGAACGCGCCGCGCGCGGTCGTCGAGGCGGCGGCGATCTACGCGCTGCGCTGCCTCGTCGCGGAGCGCATCCCGCTGAACGGCGGTTGCCTCGCGCCGGTCGCGATCCACGTACCGCCCGGCTCGCTGCTCGATCCGCCGCCCGGCTCCGCGGTCGTCAGCGGCAACGTCGAGACCTCGCAGCGGCTCGTCGACGTGCTGCTCGGCGCGATGGGCGTCGCTGCGGCGAGCCAGGGCACGATGAACAACCTCACATTCGGCGACGAGCGCTTCGGTTACTACGAGACGCTCGGCGGCGGCGCGGGCGCGACGCCCGCTGCGCCAGGCGCCTCGGCGATTCACACGCACATGACGAACACGCGCATCACCGACCCGGAGGTGCTCGAATCGCGCACGCCGGTGATCGTGCGCGAGTTCAGCGTGCGGCGCGGCTCGGGCGGCGCCGGTACGCAGCGCGGCGGCGACGGGCTCGTGCGCGAGCTCGAGCTCACCGCGCCGCTCGTCGTCTCGTTGCTGACGGAGCGGCGCGTGCTCGCGCCGTGGGGCGCAGCGGGCGGGCAGGCCGGAAGACGCGGCGAGAACTGGCGGATCCGCAGCAACGGCGCGCGCGAGCCGGTGCCGGGCCGCGCGACGCTCGCGCTCGCGGCCGGCGAGCGGATCCGGATCGAGACGCCGGGCGGCGGTGGCTGGGGCGCGCCGCGAAAGTAGTTGACTGACCAGATCAGTCATTTAAAGTCGCGGCCGCGCCTCGGAGGACTCCCATGCGGACGACCGCTGCACGGCTTCGCCGCCGCGCGCTCTGCGCCCTCGTGTTGCTCGCGGCGAGCGGCGCAGCCGCGGCCGAGGAGGGCACCGGAATCGCCGGGCTCTGGGCGACTCCGGGCTTCGGCTCGCTCGTCGAGCTCGCGCCGTGCGCCGGAGCGTCCGCGGCGATCTGCGGGCGGATCGCCTGGCTCTGGCAGCCGAACGACGAGCGCGGGCGGCCGCGCGTCGACCGCAACAACCCGGATCGCGCCGCGAGGACGCGTCCCCTCGTCGGCGCCGAGATCGTGATGGGCCTGCGCGAGACGGCCCCCGGCGTCTGGAGCGAAGGGCGCATCTACAACCCCGACGACGGGCGCACGTACACGGGCGCGATCCGAGCGCGCGGCGGCGTGCTCGAGCTCGAGGGCTGCGCGCTGCGCGTGTTCTGCGAGACGCAGACGTGGCGGCGCCCGGCCGACGTCGTGGCCGCCGTGCAGAGGCTCGGGCGATGAGCGCGCAAGAGCGAACCGCGAGCCGCGCGTCGGTTTATCTGCCGCTCGCGATGCATCTCGTGCCCACGCTGGGCATCGGCTTCCTCGTCGTGATTCCGCGCAGCTGCATCGCCGGCGTGAACGAGCTCACGATCGGGTTCGCAGCCGCGAATCTCGGCTTCGCGCTGAGCTACGTCGCGGGCGTCCGGCTCGCGCGCCGAGCTCGCTCCGATGCGTAGGCCGCGCTTCATCGCCGAGCAGGCGCGCAACGCGCGCGGGCCGCTTGGGCGGCTGCTCGCGTGGGTGATGGCCCGCGAGACATGGCGCGAGAACCTGGCCGCGATGGATGTGCTCGACGTGCAGCCGGGCGACCACGTGCTCGATCTCGGCAGCGGCCACGGCCGGGGTCTCTCGGAGCTGGCGCAGCGTGCGCTGCGAGGGCGGGTCGTCGGCGCGGATCCGTCGCCGCTGATGTGCGAGCTCGCCGCCGCGCGCAATCGCGAGCGCGTCCGCGCGGGGCACGTCGAGGTCGTGCTCGCAAGCGCAGAGCGCCTGCCGTTCCCCGACGCGTCGTTCAACAAGGTGCTCTGCGTCCACGTCGTCTACTTCTGGCGCGACCTCGGCGCCGCGCTGCGCGAGATCGCGCGCGTCACGCGGCCGGGTGGACGCCTCGCGATCGCTGCGCGCACCGCGGAGAACCACGCTGCGGTCGCGGCGTTTCCGGCCGAGGTCTACTGCTTCTCCGCGTTGGCCGAGCTCCGGAAGACGTTGGCGGAGGCGGGCTTCGAGCCCGAGCGGGCCCACGCGCGCGACGAAACGCGTGAGACCGTGCTGTTGGTGGCCACACGCGCCTCGCAGGCGCAGCTCGCGAAGGACTGACGCATGGCGCGCTCGATTCCGCCCGATCGCTTCGACGCGCTGATTCGCGCCGCGACGCGCGTGTTCCTGCGCCAGGGCTACCGCCGCACGCAGATGGCCGACGTAGCGGAGGAGCTCGGTGTCGCGAAAGGCACGCTCTACCTGTACGTCGAGAGCAAGGAGGCGCTGTTCGAGCAGGCGCTCGTGCAAGCGGATCGCGTCGAGTCGATCCCGACGCCGCGCGCGCTACCGGTGCCGACGCCGCGCGCGGGCAGCACGCTGCGCAAGCTGCGCGCGCGACTCCTGCGCGATGGGCAGCTGCCTGTGCTCCAGGCCGCAGTCGCTCGCCGCGCGCCTGCAGACACGCGGGCCGAGGTCGACGCGATCGTGCGCGAGCTGCTCGGCTTGCTCTCCGCGCACCGCGTCGCGATCAAGCTGCTCGATCGCTGCGCTGCGGAGTTCCCCGACCTCGCGCGGCTCTGGACCGAGGGCGGCCGCGGCGGCGTGATGGCGCTGCTCGAGAGCTACCTGCGCCAGCGCAGCGCGCAGCGTCGGATCGCGCCCGTCGTGGATCCGGTGCTCGCGGCGCGCATCACGCTCGAGATCGCCGCGCATTGGGCGGTGCATCGCCACTGGGACCCTGCGCCCGATCCCCGCTTCGCCGACGACGCCGCAGTCGAAAAGGGCGTCGTCGAGCTCGTCACCCGCGCCTGGATGGGAGATCTGCCATGAACCGATTGCGCACGCTCTCGCTCGCGGCCGGCGTCGCCGCGGGCGCGCTCGCGGCGCGCGCCGAAACGCCGCCCGCGCCGGCGGCCGTCGCGCCGGCGACGGCGGATTGGGCCTACACCGAGGGCGCTCCGGGCGGCGGCCGCTTCACGCCGCTCACCGACATCACGCGCGCGAACGTGAAGCAGCTGAAGATCGCCTGGAGCTACCAGCACGAGGACTTCTGGGAGGGAAGCTTCCCGGTCGAGGTGAACGGCGGGAGCGCGGCCGAGTCGACGCCGATCGTCGTCGACGGCCGCCTGTTCTTCACGACGCCGCGCAATCGCGTGATCGCGCTCGACCCGGAGACCGGCCGCGAGCTGTGGACGTTCGATCCGCAGCTCGAGCGCGGGCGCGCCTACGCGAACATGTGGATCAACCGCGGCGTCTCGGTTTGGCACGATCCGAAGGCCACGGGAGCGTGCGCGGCGCGCGTGTTCCTCGCGACGCTCGACGCGCGCCTGTTCGCGCTCGACGCCGCGACCGGGAAGCCGTGCGCGGATTTCGGCGAGCACGGCGCCGTGAACCTGCTGCGCGGCATAACACCTGTCTACGACGACTGGGAGTACAACGTCACGTCTCCCGGTACGGTGGTCGGCGACGTGATCGTCGTCGGCTCGTCGATTGCGGACACGCTGCGGCCCGATTCGCCGCCCGGCGACGTGCGCGCGTTCGACGTGCGCAGCGGCGCGCTGCGCTGGACCTTCCACACGATCCCGCACGCCGGCGAGCCGGGCTACGAGACGTGGCGCAGCGGAACGCGCCTGACAGGTGCGACGAACGTCTGGTCGACCATCACCGCCGATCTCGCGCGCGGCCTCGTGTTCCTGCCGGTCAGCACGCCGAGCCCGGACTTTTTTGGGGGCGACCGCTTCGGCGACGACCTCTACAGCGACTCCGTCGTCGCGCTCGACGCGAAGACGGGCGCGAAGCGCTGGCACTTCCAGACCGTGCACCACGATCTCTGGGACTACGACCTCGCCGCGCCGCCGGTGCTGATCACGCTCGAGCGCGACGGCAAGCGCGTCGACGCGGTCGCGCAGGCGACCAAGCATGGGTTCGTGTTCGTGCTCGATCGCGAGACGGGTGCGCCGCTGTTCCCGGTGAACGAAGTGCGGGTGCCGCAGAGCGATCTGCCCGGCGAGCAGACCTCGCCGACGCAGCCAATCCCGAGCGCGCCGCCGGCGCTCGTGCCGCAGCGACTCGGGGAGGGCGACCTCTACGCGCCGACGCCCGAGCATTTGACCGCGTGCCGCGAGCTGCTCGCGCCGCTGCGCAACGAAGGCCTGTTCACGCCGCCGAGCCCGCGCGGTTCGATCACGTATCCGTTCACGGCCGGCGGCGCGAACTGGTCGGGCGCCTCGTGGGATCCCACACGCCAGCGCCTGTTCGTCCCCGTCAACAACTTGGTGCACGTGATTCGGCTCGACGAGGTGGCCGAGCGCGCGACCGGCGGCGGCGCGGGCGTGAAGCCGCTGCACGGCTTCGGACTGCGCAACATCGCGTGGCTGATCACGGGCCGCGGAACGGGCGAGCGCTACCGCCTCTCGCCGCTGCACGGCCGCACGCTGCTCGAGCACGACGGCGTGCCCTGTAACAAGCCGCCGTGGGGCGAGCTCATCGCGGTCGATCTCGCGCGCGGCGAAATCGCGTGGAGCGCGTCGACGAGCACCGGCCCGGAAGATCCGGGTCGCTCGGGCTTCGGCCCCGCGCTCGCGACCGCGAGCGGGCTCGTCTTCCACGCCGGCACGCGCTTCCCGGTGCTGCGCGTGCACGACGCCGACAGCGGCGAGCGCATCGCGACGTTCGACCTGCCCGCCGGCCTCCACGCCGGCCCCATCTCGTACAAGCTGCGCCCGCGCGGAAAGCAGTTCCTCGTGATCGCGCCGGGCGGCCATGTCGGCGTCGACTCGAAGCTCGGCGGGCACGTGATCGCGTACACGCCGCCATGAGGCGCGCGACGCAATCGCGTCAGGGGCGCGCTCTCACGCTGGTGGCCGTCGCCGCGCTGGCGTGGCTTTGCGTCTGGTCGGCTGCGGCGCGCGCTGCCGATCGCGCCGCCTGTGCGCCGCCGGTCGCGGGCGCGGACTGGCCCGTCGTCCCACCCGAGGCCGCTGACTTCGATGCGGCGGCGCTTTGCGCCGTCCTCGAGGAGGCCGCTGCATCGAAGGCGAACCTCCACGGCCTGCTCGTCGAGCGTCGCGGGCGTCTCGTCGCCGAGCTCTATCGCACGGGGCACGACGATCCGATCGATGTGCACTACGGGCTCCGCGACTGGTTCGCGCCCGACGTCGCGTTCGGTCCCGACGCGCTGCACGACGTGCGCTCGATCAGCAAGAGCGTCGTGTCGCTCGTGTTAGGAATCGCGCGTGAAGAGGGGAAGCTCGCTGATCTCTCGACGCCGGCGCTCGATTTCTTCCCGGAGCTCGCGGACCTGAGAACCGACGGCCGCGCCGGCGTCACGCTCGAGCACCTCCTGACGATGAGCAGCGGGCTCGACTGGAAGGAATGGGGTCGAGGCGTCCTCGCGAGCGACGAGACGCGCCTCTTCTGGAAGAGCGATCTCGCGCGCTTCGTCTTCGATCGCAAGCTCGCCGCGTCGCCGGGCGCGCGCTTCAACTACAACGGCGGCAGCACGGCGACGCTCGCCGAGCTGCTCGCGCGCGCCGGCGGGAAGCCGCTGCTCGAGCGCGTGCGCGCCGATCTGTTCGAGCCGCTCGGCATCGCGCACTGGACGTGGGCGCGCGATCTGCGCGGGCGCCCGATCGCCTATGCGGGGCTGCGCTTGCGACCGCGCGATCTGCTGAAGCTGGGCCGACTCGCGCTCGACGGCGGACGCTGGCGTGGCCGGCAGATCGTTCCCGAGGCTTGGCTGCGCGAATCGCTGCGCGCGCACGTCGGCACCGGGATGAAGTTCGTCACCTCGGAAGACGAAGTCGGCTACGGCTATCAGTGGTGGACGGGTCGCGTCCCATGGCGCGGCCGCGCGCTCGGCTGGAGCGCCGGCGTCGGCAACGGGGGCCAGCGCTTGTTCATCGTGCCCGAGCTGGATCTCGTCGTCGTCACGACCGCAGGCGAGTACGGCTCGCCGCAGATCGGCGAGGTCGTCGGCCGCCTGTTCGCCAAGGTCGTCGCGGCGGCGCGCGAGTGAAGCCGCGCGCGGCGCTGCGCGAACGCGTCAATGCTCGGCGCGCAGCTCGCGGATCACTTCGAGCAGCTCGTCCGCGTCGCGCCGAAAGAGGCGCAGCTCCGAGTGTCGCCACCAGACGCGCTTGTCCTCGCCGACCACGACCAGCGCGCGATTCGTGTTGATGCGCGACGAGAGCACGCCGTACGCGCGGCACACGCTGCGATCGACGTCGGAGCACAGCGTGAACGGCAGCTTGTAGCGCGTCGCGAACTGCTCGTGGCTGCCGACCGAGTCGTGGTTCACGCCGACGACCTCGATCTGGAGCTGCGCGAAATCGGAGAGGTGGTCGCGGTAGTTGCAGAGCTGCCGCGTACACACGAGCGTGTCGTCCTTCGGATAGAACACGAGCAGCACCGCGCTCTCGCGCAGCCGGTCATAGAGCCGAAACGGCCCGTCGATCGACGGCAACGTGAAATCCGGCGCCGGATCGCCGATGTCGGGAATCTCTGCCACGTGCGCCTCCTCGCCGGCTGACGTACGGAGCGCAAGCCGCTTCGGCCGGGCGCGCTGGGAACTTTTCTCGAGGGCGGCGGCGTTGCTGCGCGCCGACGGGTCGGCCGGCTCGTGCTCGGCGCGCTGGCGCCCGCGCGGCACGGCGGGCGCTCGCCGACGACTGATCCAGAAGCCGCGGCGGGCCGTCCCTTGCCCGCGAAACGCGAAGTCCATACTTTCCGCCGCCCTTTCCGGGCGCGTAGCTCAGCTGGTAGAGCAAGGGACTCTTAATCCCTAGGTCGAAGGTTCGATCCCTTCCGCGCTCACCAAGGATTTTTTAAGTTGCGACGCGCGGTTACGAAGTCTGCTCGGACTCGAGATCGCGCGTCTTGCAACGCGGCGTAACCGCCACGTAACCACGCGCGAAGCTGACGACAAACCTTCATCCCCTGTTCATACCGGGCGCGGCGCGGCGGCAGCCGTCAGGGCCCTCGGGGGGTCGCACTAGGTCCGCAACCGCGGGCGCTCGTCGGTTGGGCTCCCGGGGCAGGCGTGAGGGCGCCCAGGGAGTGCTGCCACGGCGGCCAGCGGGCTGGCGGGCAGGTGCAGGAGGATTCGCCCCAAGGGAACCCGAGAGGAGGCTTCGGACCTCAGCGGACCCGCCGACGCCTATCCCTATAGTTCGGGCCGTCGCCGAGGGGGCGTCGCTCGGATGAGTCTAGAGCTTTTCCTGCGAGACAAATGGCCGCACAGAAGGACCAGACGGAAATCGATTCTGGAGCTGATCGAAAGAGTACTTCCGATCTTTTGCGCCACGTTCGACGTTCGGAAGGGATGCTGGCCCTACCAAGTCGACGACCAGAAAGCGCCATCGGCAGCGACTTACTCGTTCAGTACGTCAGCGATGACGATGTTCGCCCAGGCGGTCTTCCTCGGCGAGCTGCGCGCCGGCAAGACGGCGAACTGTCTCGCCACGCCCTTGCTCTCGCGCTGCAGCTTCCATGCAATGGGATTGGAGTCAAGCGAAGCGGCGAAGCGCGCAAAGGAAACGCAAGGAAAAGCAGAAGAAGCGCTTCGCAGCCAGATCGATCTCGCGCTCCGCCACAAGGTTCCTCGCTACACGGACGCCGATGATTTCAAGCGTTGGGACCCGCCGCGAAACGGTGAGAAACGCCTCTCAGGGTCGCTGACCTTCGGTACCAATGATCCACTCACGGTGGCATGGATCGCAGAGGTCCTGGATCTGAAGCAAGTAAGCGCAGAAGCGTTCAGAACTGCCAGACGCGTCGCCGCCAGAATCCTGCGTAAGCCCGACGCCGAAGGAAAACTGGGTAGGTCGGCCGCACGGGGGGAGGCGCATGCTCTGGCGATCGTCAGAGCCGTTCACATCGCGAATCGGCTCGAATTGCGATCCGATCTGGATCCAGCATTCGATTGGCTGAATCAGCGCCTGCATCTCCAACTTTCGTACGCCCAGCTCTCTAATGCCAGTTTCGATGCGCCGGAGCTGATCTTCTGTTTGGAGGGGCTTTTGGCCATCACAAGAGATGCGGAGGGGTTGCGTGAGTTGGTCATGAGCGTCGTTGATCGAGTCGGCGAGAAGCAGAAGACGAACCCAAACCTCCGCCCCTACCGTCCGATCCTGTCGAACGAGCGTGGCTTGGCACTCCTGCCGCTGACGATCGAGGTTTTCAACTCGCTCTTGCGAATTCTCGAGATGCTCGCAGAGACCAAAGTCTTCCCAGATGTTCCCGAGCGGGTGCTCCCGATCCTCGATCGATACGTCGACTGGCTCACAACCCAAGTCAGTGTGGTCACCGTTAAGGGCGGAAACCAAATCGTGGGTTGGAGTTCAGAGCACACTCAGGCAAAGAGTCGACTGCACGTCTGGGAGACGAGCCAGGTCTTGGTATTTTTAGCGCACTATACCGTCTGGCTCGAGGCGCAAACTCAACGCGATGCACTACACGCTGCCAACTTCGTACCGCAAGAAGTCAAAACGAAGGAGTGCTTCTGGCCTGCCAACCGCAGGCAATGCGCCAAGCTTGAGCCGAACGCCTCGGCGCAGGTGTATCGACGTCTCTTGGACCTCCTTCAACCCGCTGCCAACAATCCAAAGGGATATTCGGCGCTTCTCTACGGGCCGCCAGGCACAGGGAAGACCAAGATAGCGAAATGGGTCGCCTGGTCACTGAAGATGCCCCTCCTCTCCCTGACGCCTTCCGATTTCATTCTCGGCGGTGAACACAGGGTCGAGGAAAGAGCAAAGATGATTTTTCAGGTCCTCTCGACACTTAGCGATCACGTTATTTTCTTCGACGAGATCGATCGGCTTCTCCTGGACCGGAACGCGCCCGAGTACGGAATGCAGTCTGACATGTTCCAGTTCATGACTCCAAGCATGCTCACCAAGATCCATGACCTCCGCGAGGCGAAGAAGTGTGTGTTTCTGATCGGAACCAACTACGAGGAACGCATCGATGCCGCCATCAAGCGAAAAGGTCGGATCGACGAGCGCGTTCTCGTCCTCCCACCCGACCGTAAAGCGCGGCTTCGTTTCTTCGCGAAGTCCCCTCGCCGGGAATGGCTTGCGGAAAGGACAGCGCTGTGTGTTTACCCCGAGCTGGAGGAGATCGCGCGCGCCCCTGATCTCGACTCGGTAACCGAGCAGCAGTTGGCCGAAAGATTCCGTCCTTCCTTGCGTGTCGAGCACTATCAGGAGCGCCTGTTCAGGAAGGAGAGAGACGAGAAAACGAAAGACCGGTTTCGAGCACAGGTCCCAGCGAGAGAGTTCATCGGAGTCGTCCGCCTCGCCTCGGAAAGGGGACTCGACAACGGCGCTAGAGACATCGCAAAGAGGGTGATTGGTGCAGATGCCCCCGAGGCGCACTTTCTTTCGACCGAGCTCGGGACCCTAAGGCGCGTGGGCACGGAGGGACAAAGGCGGTAGTGGACGCTTTTCCTCCCAGACGATCCGACGAACTCGATGATCGGAGTTCTCTGCTTCTGTCAGCTCTTTCCTCTGTCATCGAGCATCGAACAGCAATCTATGTGGCCGGACCGATCACGAACGGCCCGCGGTATGCCACGTGGAAGCAGACGTCCGGTGCTGTCACGGATGAGACTGCGCATCGTCTCCACGTCGTCGGGCCCAACGTCGCCGACGGCGAGCGAGCCGTGCGTGAGTTGAGAAAGAGGGCGAAGGGCCCGGTGATTTCTCCTTTCTCCCTCCTAGTGAAGGGATGGACTCAAGGCGACTACCGGCATTTCTGGTCAACGGTGATCGAATCGTTGGTGTTCAAGGTCGTCTTGATCGACGGCTGGGCCTGGAGTGGCGGCGCTTCGTACGAAGTTCTTGTTGGATTGAGCTCACTCTGCCTCATTGAAAACCAAGAGGGTGAGCCGATAACCGCCAGCAAAGCTTGGAGCGCTGTATCCCGAAGCATCGAAGAGCTGAAGAAGCTTGACCTTGACGTTTCGTTCCTCGAGTCGGTGAACAAAGGACTGCATCTACTATCAGCTGGCAGCTCGTGAAATGACGGAAACAATCGCTCACTTCAAAGACGAATCGCTAGATCTTCTCGCGGAGCTCGGCAATGTGGCTCAATTCGTGAGCTTCGACCCCTCAATGAGGCAGCGATACTCGCGGATAGTTGGAAGTCGACGAAACAAGAAATACGCGGATCCGAGCGCCGCCGTTTTGCGATTGCTGGAGCAGTCTCCTGAAAGACAAGTCAACATCAGGAGCTTCCTTCCCGATCAGCCTCGGAGTCACGCTTTCCACTACGGAGTCTCCAAGGTTGAAGAGGTGGTTAGTCTCCTGCGCTCGCTTTCGAGCGAGGGACTATTCACGATCGTCAACGAGACCGTTGACTTGTCGGATGGCGGCGTATCGGGGGTATACTTGGGTGATGTGATCGAGTTTGCACCCGGCGAAACTCCTCGATGCGTCGAGGGGCCAGATGTCGCGGAGCTCCCCCGATCCCTCGGGGAACGTCTCCTGTCAGTCGCTTACGGGTTTCGGCCAGAAGTGCGGTGGAATCCGAGCTCGAGAATTGAGTTTAGTCTTCATCCCGTCCGTAGGGGGTACCGCCGCGCCCATACGATCCTTTGGGAAAGAGAAGTCGTTGAGACATCTCCTATTGAGGCGAGGATTCGGTGGCCTAACAAATTCAGCCGGCTGATTGGTGACAAAGCGTTCGGATTGCTTGTCGCTTGGTGCCTGGGTTTGAGAGTTCCGCGAACGAGGGTAATTCCTAGAGGACTCCCCGACTTTGCGTTTGGACAAAAGACTCGCACTGGTGAGAGATATCTGCGCACCGCTCCTCGCGAGCAGAATCCGGGAAAGTTTACCACCCAGCGGGGCTGGCTCGATCCATTCGTGCTAGTGCACTCTGAGGATTCATTGGGAATGAATCTGGCATCAATTCTCTCGCAGGATGCGGTCGAAGCGCACTACTCAGGCGCATTGGTTACCGATGCGGACGGATCAAAAACGATTGAGGGCGTCCGTGGCGGCGGCGAGTCATTCATGCTGGGGGCAGTTGCTCCCGAGGTCATTCCGCCGAAAGTCGCTTCAGCCGTAGAGTCAGTCTATGAACGCGCGGCCAAAGTCCTAGGGCCCGTTCGCATGGAGTGGGTCTTTGACGGCCGCAATGCTTGGGTAGTGCAGCTCCACGCTGGATCGTCGCCTTCTCGTGGCCGAGTGATCTACCCGGGCAAGCCAAGCAAATGGATTCACTTCGCGGTTTCGGATGGACTTGAACGTCTAAGGCACCTTGTGGAACGCGTGGACATGAAGGGCAAGGGCATAGTGCTCTCGGGCCGAGTCGGAATCACCTCCCACATGGCGGACATCCTAAGACGTGCGCGGCTTCCATCGCGACTTGAGGATCCGGTGGGGGTCTGACATCGGGTGCGGGGGTCCGGCAGCTCTCGAGTCGCTGAGAGCTGATCTGTGGAACTCGAGAATCCTGGATGGGCGCGAGCTGAAGTGCTTGCGCCCCACGTGAGAAAGCGGGCTCGAGAAACTCGAAATCAGGTGTACTCGAAAGGGTACCGCGGGTTCGAATCCCCCCTCCGCCACCCAGTCTGCGTTCGCGGAGACTTGCGAGGCAGAGTTCGGCACGACCCGAAAAATTCCGCGATTCCGCGGGGTCTTGGTGTCGGCCGGAATCCGTTCCCAACCGGAGACCGAAACTTCAGCGCCTGAGCGAGGCCGCAGCCTGGATCGAATTCGTCTCCCTCCGCCACCCAGTCTGCAGTTGCGGAGACTTTCGTCGCCGACTCCGGGACGAGCCGAAAAATCCCGCGATTCCGCGGGGTGTTGGGGTCGGGCTCGGACCGTTCCGAACCAGAGACCGCAGCTTCAGGCGCCGGAACAGGGCCAGAGCCCGGTTGTGTCTCCGTTGGCGATTTGGGCGGTTCGGATCGCACTCGCTCGTCATTCGTACTGCGAATCCGAACTCCCCAATAGCGGAGACTCTTGTGTCGGAGTGCACGCGCTAGCAAAGAGTCGGCGCGACTGCGTGGCGCCATCCCAGAGGGTGCGGGTTCGAGTCCCGTCCACGCGCCACCAACCCCGCGACGTTCCGGCGATGTTCGGATCGGCGACCTAGCTGAACTCCGTATCGGACTCCACGCTGCCTCGGAGGCCCAGACGGCGCGGCGTCCCCGCACGGCGGGCCGTGCGCCTCGACGTGTCGTCCGCCTGGCGTGCCCATGGCGTGTCCCCGTCGTGGCCCCTGTTGAGCGGCCAACGGAGAATCGAGCCTGATCAAACGGGGAGGTCGATTTCGAATGGCGACGCAGAAGCCCAATATCAAGAGGGTCCACGAACTCAGGGTGGCGCGAGGCTGGTCGCAGGAGCAGCTGGCCAAGGTCGCGGGCCTGAGCCCGCGCACGGTCCAGCGGTTAGAGGCTGGTGAGGGCGCTGCCCTCGACACGCTCCAGGCGATCGCTGGAGCGTTCGACATCGAAGTCTCGGAGGTACTCGCGGCGGAGAAGCCGCTGCCGCCGCCTCCGAAAGTCACGTTTCTCCCGCGCATTCGCACGGGCGAGGAGTTGTGCAACGTCGTTGGCCCGGCGCAGATGTACCACCACGACTACGACCCACTGTCGAAGGACGTGATAACTCGCGCGTAAGAGGACACCGACTTTTGCGCACCTCTCGTTGAGGTGCTCCGGTGCCTGCCTCCAGGGCGGAGGTGGGGTTGGAGCGCCGGCTGCGACGGGAGG
>Ga0187894_10000902_pt1 | contig 39520 bp, 40 predicted proteins | sample GBC1701081metaG_FD_136650 | JGI IMG/M metagenome (GOLD analysis project Ga0187894, IMG submission 136650) | White microbial mat communities from a lava cave in the Kipuka Kanohina Cave System on the Island of Hawaii, USA - GBC170108-1 metaG ... | reverse complement strand
GTCATTGCGAGGAGCGATAAGCGACGAAACAATCTCTGTTTTCAGGCAAAGATGGCTTCGCTCCGCTGGCAATGACGCCTTAACTTTATGCCATGCGGTGGGGGTTTTGTCCCATAGTCCTAAGAAACGCGCGAAGCGGCTATTACGCTTTCTGCTTATACATTCCTCAGGCCAACCGCTCGCGCACGCGAACAATGCGCTCTGCTCCCCAGAAGAGTTCCCCGTTCACTACATAGCTTGGCACTCCGAATACACCCAGCTCTTCGGCTTGGTTGCGAATCTGATCATGCTCTTGCCGGCCTTCGCTCCGTAGATAGTCGAGGAAGCCAGCCACATCGATCCCAACCTCTTTCAACACGTGCTCAATCACCAGCGGGTCCTCGATATCGAGTTTCCGTTTCCAGAAACGCTCGTACACTGCGTCGTGATAGAGACGAAAATTGCCTTGACGTTTGGCGTAGAGCACACCGATGTGAGCAATCGATGAATCAAAAATTTTCTTCGGACCTTTGATAATCAAACCGCGCCGATTAGCCTCGCGGCGGCAATCCATATAGCTATACTTTACTCGGCGCCATTGGTGGGCGTTGCGGGCCTCACTGATAACCTGTCCAGTTGTATCGACCTCAGCCGAGCCGAGATAACTGGGAATATCCAGAGTATAAGGCAACCAATCGACCTGCGCGTCAAAGTCTTCTTGCAGGCGGTAGGTCTCTTCCTGTGCCAGATAAGCGTACGGACTCTTGTAGTCGAAATAGTGGGTAATAGTCTTTATTGCCATACCTGCCTCCAGTCGAGATGGAGTCTGGTTATTTTATAATCTCGTCGGAGCAACATCTCACGGTCACCTACTGAACCAAATCGATTACACCTGGCACTTCCTCAAGTGCTCTGCAACCTTTCCGGTGAAAGATCCTCAGGTGTGAGTCCCGCAGCGGCCAGATCTTTAGGAAGACAGCCCTCAACAATCAAACTAGCTGCCGCTCGCGCCACCGCCGGTGAGGTCATGATGCCATAACCGCCTTGCCCTGCTAACCAGAAGAATCCCGGCAAGAAGGGATCCCGACCGACAACCGGCGTCTTATCTGCAACGAAGCTCCGTAGCCCTGCCCATTTGCGTCTAATGTGTCGGATCGAAAGGGTCGAAGCCTTTTGGATACGATCTGCGGCGAGAGCAATATCATACTCCTCTGGATAAACATCACAGGGCGACATCGGCGTTTCATCTGCAGGAGAGGCAAGGATACGGCCGGACTCCGGTTTGAAATAAAACTGCTCGTCTATGTCGATAACGACTGGCCACGAAGAAAAGTCACACTCAGTTGGTCCATCGAAAATGAACGCAGTCCGCCGCTTCGGCGTCAGACCAATCGGCCGCGCCCCGGCAATTTTGCCGACCGCATCACACCACGCCCCAGCCGCGTTGACCACAACACCTGAGTTGAACTGTCCTTTGGTTGTCTGTACCTTCCATCCACTGCCAGATCGTGCCAAGCGTATCACCTCTGCCTCATTCTCTAGCTTTCCCTTCCGATGCCGAAACCCGCTCAGGAAACCTTGATGAATGGCATGGACGTCCATATCTGTGGCCTCCGGTTCGAGAATGGCAGCGGCAAGATAGTCATCTCGTAGAGAGGGGCACAAGCGTTTTGCTTCCGTACGATCCACCGCCTGAATACTGGGAACAAATTTCTGCGCCTCAGTCAACGTAGTCGCCAACGTCGGTTGTTGGTCTTCCCGGGCAATCCATAGCATCTGCCGGGGAGACAAAAGAGGCGATGTAGTAAATTCGGCGGGAGGATTTTCTAAAAATGGCCGGCTCGCAACCGTCAAGCGGCGGATAATCGCGTTCCCATAATTCTCGGTAAACACGGCTGCCGAGCGGCCGGTCGAATGGTATCCGGGAAGACGTTCACGTTCGAGTAAGATAACCCGCCCGTGAACTGCCAGTTCATACGCGGCAGAGGCGCCGGCGATACCAGCACCAATGACGAGAAAATCGCATGTATTCATACTCACCCGTCCTAGATGGAAATCCAGTTTATTCTCACTTTTCGTTAAAAACTTCCCTCCCCAAGGCACTTCGCTAGTAATCGAAGTAAGAGATGGCGCTTTTTGTACGTCCTGTCTCCTGCATTTCTAGCTAGTACACTGTATACCTCGCTCTTAAGGACCCGGCAAAGCCTTTTGGACAGTCTGCTCACGGGGGCAGGCAACATTCTTTCAGTGCACGACCACTCTGTTCTCTACAGCAGAGTAATAGTTCTCAGGCGAAATGATTTGATTGTCAGAGAGAGGCTCCGGGTCTTTTCTTTCTCGGGATTTTCTGCCACAGGGGAATAGCACAAGAAGGAGAGACCACAATGATCAGGATGAACGAGAATTACTTAAAGTTACAAGCTTCGTATCTCTTTTCTGAGATTGCTAAGCGGGTAAATGCGTATCAGGAAAAAAATCCAGATCAGAAGATTATTCGGCTCGGCATCGGTGACGTTACTCGTGCGCTCCCAGCCACATGTATCGAAGCCTTCCACAAAGCCGTTGATGAAATGGCCCAGGATGCCACGTTTCGTGGATATGGGCCCGAGCAAGGGTATGCGTTTTTGCGCGAGAAAATCGCCGAATCTGATTTCCGCTCGCGTGGCGCAGATATTTCCGCTGACGAAGTTTTTATCAGCGATGGGGCCAAATGTGACACCGGTAATTTTCAAGAACTCTTTGCCTTGGATACGCGTATTGCCGTCCCCGATCCAGTCTACCCAGTCTATGTTGATACCAACGTTATGGCTGGGCGTACCGCAGCCTGGAAAGAGGGGCGCTATGAAGGCCTGGTGTATCTTGAATCAACCGACGCGAATGACTACATCCCTACACTACCGAAGGAGAAAGTCGACGTCATCTACCTCTGCTTTCCCAATAACCCAACTGGGCGAACGGTGACCAAGGATCAACTGCGTCCGTGGGTGGACTATGCGCGGGAACATCGCGCCCTCATTCTCTACGATGCCGCCTACGTCGCTTTCATCCGCGACGACTCCCTGCCACAGAGTATTTACGAAATCGCCGGCGCCCAGGAGGTCGCAGTAGAATTTCGCAGTTTTTCCAAGACGGCTGGATTCACCGGGACACGGTGTGCGTACACCGTCATTCCCCGTCGCTGCCAAGTGTACGATTCGCAAGGAAGCCCTCATTCATTACATGCCCTCTGGGATCGCCGGCAGTCGACCAAGTTCAACGGGGTTTCGTACCCTATACAGCGCGCAGCCGAGGCCGTATTTTCACCGGCAGGCCAGCGACAGGTTCGCGAGTTGAGTGATTACTATCTCGCCAATGCGGCCTTGATCCGCGAGGCGCTTGGTAAGCTGGGATTTAAGTGCGTGGGTGGGGATCATGCTCCGTACGTATGGGTGAAAGCCAATATGGATTCCTGGAAGTTCTTTGACCTGCTTCTGCAGAAGGCTGGAGTGGTATGCACTCCTGGGGGAGGGTTCGGCAGATGTGGAGAAGGATACATTCGCTTTAGCGCCTTCAATAGTCAGGCGAATATTGAGCTTGCCCTTCAGCGAGTTTCCGCAGCGTTGAGAAGTTTGTGACAATCTTGCCACCACGCTCTGCTAAGGAAAAAGTGTACCCTGCTCAGCTATACGTCTAATGGCAGATAATTTTGATATCGTCATCATTGGTGGTGGCATTGTCGGGCTGGCGACCGCCCTCAACGTGACTCAGCGCTACCCGCAACGCAAGCTCGTCATCCTCGAAAAGGAAGACCGCCTTGCGGCTCATCAAACCGGTCATAATAGCGGGGTGATCCACTCCGGAATTTACTACAAGCCGGGTTCACTCAAAGCGCAAACTTGTGTCTCTGGAGCAAAGGCCCTGACCGCATTTTGTGATCGTCATAGCCTTCCCTATGAGCGCTGTGGGAAAGTCGTCGTAGCCACGACAACCGCAGAACTGCCTCGCCTTGAGGAACTCTTCCGTCGCGGCACGGCGAACGGGGTTGAAGGGATGGAAATGATTGGCCTAGAACGATTGCGTGAGATCGAACCCCACGCTACTGGCATCAAAGCCTTGTATGTCCCGACGACTGGGATCATTGACTTCCCCCGCGTGGCTCGGACGTATGCCCAGCTTATACAAGAAACCGGTGGAGAAATCCGTCTGCGTCATGAAGTACAACGCATCAATCACAGGGATACGGAATTAGTGCTTGAGACCTCACAAGGAGAGGTGCGCGGCAAGTTTCTGATTAATTGCGGCGGTTTATTTTGCGATCGCCTCGCGCGCATGGCTGGCGTACGCCCCGACCTGCAGATTGTTCCTTTTCGTGGCGAGTATTACACGATCGCTCCGCAACGACGCGGGCTCGTCAAAAATTTGATCTATCCGGTGCCGGACCCTGCCTTACCCTTTCTCGGCGTACACTTTACTCGTACTATCGACGGCTCAGTTGAAGCTGGACCGAATGCCGTCCTCGCCTTCGCCCGCGAGGGGTATAAAAAAACCGACTTCAGTCTTTCCGATACCAAAGAAACGCTCACCTTTTCCGGTTTTTGGGGAATGGCGCACAAATACTGGCAGACGGGTATGGGGGAAATGTACCGTTCGTTTAGCAGGCGCGCCTTTCTTAAAGCCTTACAACGCTTGCTTCCGGAACTCACCGAAAGTGATCTTCACCCCGGGGGCAGTGGGGTGCGGGCACAGGCAATTTCTCCGACCGGCGCACTGGTTGACGACTTTGCCCTGTCTGTCAGCGGTAATACACTGCATGTGTTAAACGCGCCCTCGCCCGGAGCAACGGCGTCGCTGGCGATCGGTCGACTCATCGTTGACAAGGCAGTGCACGCATTTGCCCTCGATCAATGACTCTCGTGGACCATTCCTCTGCGCAAAGGAACTACTATGCAAGTCGGCACGATACAAAGTCTTTGGCGTTACCCCGTCAAATCAATGCTCGGTGAACAACTGAACACGACAAGCATCGGGCCCCTCGGCCTGCCCGGTGATCGAGGATATGCGATCCGCGATGAACGAGCGGGCGAGATTCGCGGCGCCAAAAAAATTCCTGCCCTCTTACGATTCTCCGCCCGCTACTTGGAAGCGCCGACCGATGCCTACATTCCTCCGGCGGAAGTGACGCTGCCCGATCACACGACTGTCTCTACCGATGACCCAAGCGTCAATACGCGCCTCTCACAAGCGCTCGGCCAGGAAGTCACTCTTTGGCCCAGACAGCCGGCAGAAAACACCGACCACTATCTTCGTCATCCTCGCGCCATGGAGGAGGTCCGTCTCATCCTCGGTTTAGAAGAGGGGGACCCATTTCCTTCTTTTGAGGGGCTGCCGCCCGATTTGTTTCAGTACGTTTCTCCACTGGGGACTTACTTTGACGCTTACCCCATCCATCTCCTCACCACGACCACTCTCCGTTTCCTTACTGCATACCATTCGGAGGGAAAGTTCGTACCAGAACGTTTCCGTCCCAACCTGGTTATCGAAACGGGAGAGCGCGCTGTAGAAGATGAAGAAGCAAGTTGGGAAGGAAAAAGGCTTTGTATTGGAGAGGTTGAATTACTGGTTGGGGTGCCGACCATCCGCTGCGTTATGACTACCTTACCGCAAGGAAATCTCCCTAAAGATCCACACATTCTGCGGACGGTCGTGCAGTATTATGGCCATCACGTGGGGGCATATGCCACCGTCAAAAAGCCGGGAAAGGTTCGGGTGGGTGATCAAGTAGAGCTTGTTTTCTAAAAAAACTTTGTCAAATCAAGATCATACAGTTGTCAAAGCAAAGAATTACCTGTATAAAGTGAACTATTCGTGGAGGATCAGATGCAAGCAATTTTTGAGCAAATCTCCCGCCAGCACAACATCCTCCCTGCCTTTTTAACCAAAAGAGCCCTCCACAACACGAAGCTGATAAATTCAGGCGCTAAAACTCCTCGATATCTTGGCCGTCGGGAATTCTAGGCAAATGAGTAACGAGTTTGATAAGGCTAAGATTACGCTGAGCGCCGACATTTCCCAGACATATGTGAATGCCCAAGCGAGGTGGGAAGAGAGATTCACCTCGGTCAGCTCTATCAACAAGGTTCTTAAGGAAACTGGAGTCGTGGTTACCCAGGGAGCGGCTTTAGCGGAGCCAGTACGAGGGATATTCGCTTCAGCCTGACCCCGTATAGGGGCGTTTGTAGAAGGCATTAGATTCATTAGCAAAAGCCCCGCGTGTAGTACTTGGTCCCGTTGTCTTTCCCTTCCCTGAGAGGAGCAAAGATGAATTCAAGCGGGCACAAGAGGCCACGACTCAGGATGAAAAAGGGAGATGTTCTACCGGGTCTTTATTGGTCTCGGTTCAAACTTAGGAAACCGTCGAGCAAACTACCAGAAGGCGCTGGATCTCGTTGCTGCGCTGCCAAAGACTCGTATTGTCAAACGCTCTTCACTATATGAAAGTGAACCGATCGGGGATGCAAAAAACTGGTATGTCAATGGAGCTATCGAGGTCGAGACTGAGTTCGCTCCTGACAAACTCTTGCATCGCTTGCAGGCAATCGAGCAAGCAATGGGCAGAAAAAAGACCCCGCAGACAAAAAAGTGGGCTTCGCGCAAAATCGATCTTGATATCCTCTTATTCGACAACTACATCGTCGAGACCCGGAGTTTAAAAATCCCTCATCCGGAGCTACAGAACCGCCGTTTTGTCCTTCTCCCACTCTCAGAGCTGGCACCGCAATTTGTTCATCCTCGTCTCGGCGTGACCATTGCGGAGTTGCTCGCTGCTCTCAAAGACGAAAAACGTGTATTGCTTCTACCTCCTCATGCGGCTTAGATAAGAACCTGGGCTGCTTTTGTAACTCCTAAAAGAGACTAACGGACGAGGACGTATGAAAATCATACTTGGTACCGTAGTAATAAAAGAAATCTGTGAAGCATCCACTCACCGATATGGACCTGAGCGCTTCCGAGCGGATCCTCATAGGGCAACACAGCGATAAAGAGGTCTTGTTCGACCAAAGAGATGTGCCTTTACCTCTCTGCTGTGAGCAAAGCAGCCTTCTCTTTTCCTTCTTTCTCCCACAGATACAAACCCGAAGCCAGTAAAGAAAAGACCCCGGAAAATGCCTTGCAAAAACAGGAGACGGTTGCTACTCGCTGGGCTTGACGATGAGTCGAAAGGGAGCCTAACATGACAAAAAAACACGCCACCATATTATAACCTCCCACATTTGGATCTGCGGAACTACGTCGAAAAGGAAGTACGCTTTCATGTTCCAGCTCCCCCCCGTCTATTTCGAGCGTTTGCTCGAAAGCTCTCTTGATATCGTTATTGCAGTCGATCATGAAGGACAAATCATTTTCTATAACGACGGCGCTTATAAGACTTTAGGCTACACCTCAGCAGAAATTCGCGGCAAGCCCGTGACTATGGTCTATCCCAGCCTAGAGGAAGCTCGCAGAGTCATGGCGGCAATGCGTAGTGGCGAATCGGGAGAGAGTAGCCAAGTCAAAAATTTCGAGACCCTCTTGGTCGCGAAAAATGGGGAGCGCATTCCAGTAACGATCTCAGGATCAATTATTTACGACGAAACCGGGACAGAAATTGGCTCAATTGGATTTCTTAAAGACCTGCGTGAGATCCGTCGTCGTGATCAGCTCGCTACTCTTGGTGAACTAGCAGTTGGTCTTGCGCACCGGATTAATAACCCACTCGAAGTCATCTTTAATAATCTGGAGTTGTTATCTAAGCACCTGACCCAGATCTTTCCAGATGAAGAATTTGTCATTGAAGAAGAGCGCATCGAATCCATCCAACGAGAACTCGGGAAGATTCGCGCGATCGTCAATCGCATCGATGATATGGCCCACGGCAGCCGTTACGATACCACTGAATACTTGCACGGCTCGCGTATGGCGGATCTTGGGCGAGACGAGGCGGTGGTCTCCCAGCAAGCAGAAGCGCAACCAGTAGAGCGTGCCCTCGCTGGGCTCACAATCCTGGTTGTTGATGATGATCTGGGTGTTTGTTACTCACTGCGAGATCTCTTACTTGAAGAGGGCTGTGAGGTTGAGGTTGCGACCAATGGCTTGGAAGCTCTAAAAGTACTCTCGCGTCGGAAAGTAGATCTGGTGCTGAGTGATGTCGTCATGCCCGATCTTGATGGGTACGACCTATACATGGAAGTACGCGAACGCTACCGTCAGACTCCAGTTGTCCTCATGACTGCGTACTTTTATGACAAAGATCACGTCATAAAGAGGAGCCGTTTAGAAGGACTGCAAGAGGTGATTTTCAAGAAGCCAGTCGATCCTGCGCGATTGAAAAACATCATCCTTCAGCGCTGCCGTCCAGAGCTTGCCACAACTGCGCCCTCTTCTTCAGATGTACAGGAAAACAAGTAATGTTACCTGGTTCCGCCACCCCAGAAGGAACTGCTGCCTACCGGCACCGTTTTGCTCGGGTTTTAGCCCCGGACCATTTCCGTTCTGCTGCTGAGCTATGGTTTTCCTCGATCGGGCTCGGTACCTATCTTGGCGATGCCGATGCGCGAACCGATGCAGTTTACGCGGCTGCAATCGTACGAGCCCTTGAATGCGGCTGTAACGTACTGGACACGGCGATCAACTATCGCCACCAGCGCAGCGAGCGCGTGATTGGACAGGTACTCGCTGCACTGACCAGTGAAGGCCTGATAGCGCGGGAAGCAGCGATAATCGCCACCAAAGGGGGCTATATAGCTTTTGACGGTGAGGTTCCCTCGGATCCCCGCACGTATGTGTCTGAAACATTCGTAAAAACTGGTCTGGCCAGTGCAGAGGATATCGTCGATTGGAATTGTATTGCCCCTCGTTACATTGCTGATCAGGTCGAGCGTAGTTGTCGTAATCTCGGGCTGGAATGCATCGATATTTACTATCTGCACAATCCCGAAGCTCAGTTGCAAAAATGGCCGCGACAGGAGTTTTATCGCAGGGTTGAGGAAGCTTTCACCGTGCTTGAGGATAAGGTTTCCGCCGGGAAAATTCGCCGTTACGGGACAGCAACGTGGAATGGCTACCGCCAACCGCCAACCGCTCGGGATGTCCTCTTTTTAGCCGATCTGATGGCCATCGCTGAGCGAGTCGGCGGCAAAGATCATCATTTTAAAGTCATCCAACTCCCTTATAATCTCTCTATGACCGAAGCCCTGACGCAAAGGAACCAAAAGATTGGCAAAGAAACCGTGAACTTTTTAGAGGCGGCGCACGATTGCGGTATCGCCGTCATGGCGAGTGCTTCGATCTCGCAGGGAAGATTGGCACATCAGCTTCCGGCAGCGATCGGCGAAGCTTTTAGCGGACTCCATTCTGATGCCCAGCGGGCAATTCAATTTACCCGCTCGACACCTGGCATTACCACAGCGCTGGTTGGGATGAAGTCCACTATCCATGTAGAACATAACCTTGAAGTGGCAAAAGTACCGCCTGCATCGATTGCCCAATTTCAACAACTCTTTCGCGAACGCTCCTAGCGTTTCCGCTAGAAGCCTGCTCTTAAGCAGGGTTCCCCCACCCTTTCTGATCCTTGCCTGGACTGTTATCCTACAGGCCAACTCTCATGGATAGGAAAGGACCTAGCTATGCCAACCCCGCTTGAGCGATGGGTAGACGAAACTGCCCAGCTCACTCGCCCGAAGAAGATCCACTGGTGCGATGGTTCTGAAGCCGAATATCAGCAGCTTATTCAAGAGATGCTGACAACGGGCACGCTGATTGAACTCAACCAAAAAGAGTACCCAGGTTGTTATCTTCACCGCAGTGATCCCAGCGACGTTGCCAGAACCGAACATCTGACCTTTGTCTGTACGCGCGACAAAGACGATGCTGGGCCGAATAATAACTGGATGCCTCCGGCAGAGGCCAAAGAGAAAGTCGGCTCTCTCTTTTCTGGGGCGATGAAGGGCCGCACGATGTATGTGGTGCCTTACATCATGGGTCCAGCCTCATCTTCCTATAGTCAAGTTGGTGTGGAGATCACCGATAGTGCGTATGTCGCGGTCAATATGCAGATTATGACCCGCATGGGCAAGGCCGCCCTCGATCGCATTGGCAATTCAGATAAGTATGTGAAGGGGTTACATTCGCTCGGTGATCTGAGCCCTGAACGCCGCTTTATTTTACACTTTCCTGAAGAACGCCTGATTTGGTCAGTAGGTTCAGGGTACGGTGGCAATGCTTTGCTCGGCAAGAAATGCTTTGCCTTACGTCTCGGGAGTTATATGGCCCGTGAAGAGGGGTGGCTGGCGGAGCATATGCTCGTGCTGGGCATCGAGGATCCTAGTGGTCGCACCACCTATATCGCGGCCGCTTTTCCTAGCGCCTGTGGAAAGACCAACCTGGCGATGCTGGTGCCGCCCGCGAGTCAAAAAGGCTACAAAGTATGGACGGTTGGTGAAGACATCGCTTGGATGCATCCTGGCCCTGACGGTCGCCTGTGGGCAATCAATCCGGAAGCGGGGTTCTTCGGCGTGGCACCTGGAACCAATTCGCGCACCAATCCAAACGTCATGACCACTATTCGCAAGAACACCATCTTCACCAATGTGGCGTTAACTCCCCATAAAAATCCCTACTGGGAAGGGATGGACGGCCCACCTCCTCACGAAGCAATCGATTGGCAAGGGAAACCCTGGACACCGGACAGCGTCACTAAAGCTGCACATCCGAATTCACGTTTCACCACACCGGCTCGTCAGTGCCCATCTATGTCTCCTGAATGGGAGAACCCCCACGGAGTGCCGATCTCGGCGATGTTGTTTGGCGGTCGCCGCGCCAGCCTTGTCCCGCTCGTCTATCAATCGTTCAACTGGCCGCATGGCGTTTTTCTGGGGGCGACAATGGCCTCAGAAACAACCGCCGCAGCAACTGGTGCGGTAGGCGTCGTCCGCAGGGATCCCATGGCGATGCTCCCCTTCTGTGGCTATAACATGGGCGATTACTTCGGTCATTGGCTTCGCGTGGGACAACACCTCACGCACCCACCGCAGATTTTCCGCGTGAACTGGTTCCGCATGAGTGCAGAGGGAAAATATCTGTGGCCGGGGTTTGGGGAGAACCTCCGTGTGCTGCGCTGGGTTCTGGCGCGGGTGCACGGAGAAGTCGGAGCAGCAGAGACGCCGATCGGCCATCTTCCTTACCCCTCTGGTATTGACGTCACTGGTCTCGACCTCACCCCAGAAGTGCTGAAAGAATTGCTGACAGTCGACCGTAACGGTTGGCTTGAAGCCGTCGTCGGACAGAAAGAATACTTCCAAAAATTCGACACTCACATGCCGAAGGAAATCTGGAAAGAGTGTGAAGCGTTAGAGAAACGGCTACAAGCATAAAAAGGGGCTAGGAGTTAAGGGCTAGGGGTTAATCAAAATCTAATCCCTAGTCCCTAATCCCCAACACCCATCCCCGATTCCATGGCTATTCGCATCACCAAAGTTTACACCCGTACAGGTGATAAGGGCTTTACCAAGCTTGTCGGTGGGAAGAAGGTAGCCAAAGACGCCGCTCGTATAGAGGCTTATGGGACTATCGACGAATTAAACTCGGTCCTGGGTCTCGCGCGGGTTTTCAACGACGATTTGAAAGGTCAATTACCCGCTGCGCAGCGGCTTGATGAAACCTTCCGTCGATTACAGAATGAGTTATTTGATCTCGGCAGCGAGCTTGCGACGCCGCCTGACTTCTCCTATGAAGACATGTTTAGAGTCGGCGAGGATGAGGTCAAAGGGCTCGAACGCTTGATTGATGACTGCCAGAAAGACTTAGCCCCACTGAATTCGTTTATTCTTCCTGGCGGTGGAAAAGTCGGAGGCTTTCTTCATCAAGCGCGTACCGTCTGCCGCCGTGCAGAACGTGAGATTTTACGCCTTTCCCGAGAAGAGGAATTGAGTCCCTGGCCGCTGAAGTACGTGAATCGTCTCAGTGATTTACTTTTTGTCCTTTCTCGGTGGGCGAGTAAGAAGCTCGGCGAACCCGAATATCTGTGGGAACGCGGACTGCGTGGGCACGGGCACAATAAACGCGAAGCGTGAGAAGGAACTCGTTATGGCCGAACCGACACTATATTTCAAACAAATTGAAATTGGCCCAATGCAGAATTTTACGTATATCATCGGTGACCCCACCACCCGCGAGGCATTTGTCGTCGACGCTGCCTGGGATATTCCTGCCATCGTTCGTCTGGCGGAAAAAGATGGATTCACCATCACCAAGGCGCTGGTTACTCACTACCACCAGGATCACCTTGGCGGTGACTTCGCCGGCCATCATATCCCAGGCGCAGCCGAGCTGTTGGCGCAAGTAAAAGCGAAAGTCTACATCAACAAAGCTGAGGCTGAATTTCTTCATCGTCTGGCTGGTCTCTCGGCTTCTGATATCGTCAAAGTTGACAGTGGCGATACGGCAAGTGTGGGGAATGTTACGGTGACATTTATTCATACGCCTGGTCATACACCAGGCTCCCAATGTTTTCTTATTGACAACCGGCTCGTCGCTGGCGATACGCTTTTTATCAACTCGTGTGGTCGCATTGATTTGCCTGGGAGTAGTCCCGAAGACATGTATTACAGTCTGCGGAAATTGGCTGAACTCTCAGATGACACTATTCTTTATCCCGGTCACAATTATGCAGAAAAGCCTTTTGCCGCGCTTGCTGAGCAGAAACGTCACAATATGTATCTGCGTCTCAGTGCTCAAAGTCTGCAAAACTTCCTCGCCACGATGGGATAGCATTGACGAAGAGAATGACCGTGGAGGCAGGAATTCAGGGATCAGCATCTAGTTTGTAGAGTGGGCACTGCTCACTTTCTTTGTAGAGAGAAACTAATCGTGATCATTAAAAAGAAACGGGGCAATTTTCTCGAAGATTTTCGCGTTGGACAGCTTTTTCGCCACAAGGTCGGGAAAACTGTCACCGAGGGCCTCTTCAACGCTTTCACTGAATTTGGCATGACGACCAATCCGCTCTCGAAGAATCTGCGCTATGCTCAGCGCTATGGTTACCGCGGATTGGCCGCGTCTCCGGGACTCGTTATGAACATCGTCTTTAGCCAAAGCGTGGAAGACATCTCCGAGAACGCCCGTGCGAACCTTGAATACCGCGACATGCGCTTCGGCGCGTCCGTTTATATTGGCGATACGATCGAGGTGGAAACCATAATTGTTGGAGTTCAGCCCTCTTCGCGCGAACCGGACCGTGGAGTGGTCCATGTGCAGACCACTGGACGAAACCAGCATGGCGAGGTTGTTCTCACCTTTCAACGTAAAGTGCAGGTGTGGAAGGGTGATGCCGAAGCCAAAGTGGAAACGGCTACACTACCCGAGGTGCCGGCGATTCCTTGTACTCTTTGGCTTCCAACTTATGAAGAGAACCGTCACTACCGTGAGTTAGCTCACCTCACCAATGCGGACACGTACTTCGAAGACTTCACCACAGGCGACACAGTCGAGCATTCGCGCGGACGTACGGTAACCACTGCACACATGGAACTTACCGCCATGCTGGATAATACTTCCCAGGTGCATAGTAACCAGTACCTGATCGATCAGAATCCGCAGAAGTACCTTGGTGGGCAGTTGATTGTCTACGGCGGCATTCCGTTCAATCTCTGTCTGGGTCTCTCATGCCCAGATGTAGGGGACAATGCCTTAGGTGATGTCTGCTACGTCACCGGCCGTCACACCGGACCGGTATTTGTCGGTGATACTGTCTTCGCTTCGACCGAGATTACTGGCAAACGCGACTACCCAGGCCGGCCGGACCTTGGCATCGTCACGACTATTCTGCGCGGCCACAAATTCGCGCGTAAAGGGGACGCGTGGGAAAAGCTGGAAATTTTCTACTTGGAACGGGAAATGGCAGTGAAGCGAAAGAGTCATTATGCATGAATAAGGCTAGAGGCTTTAGGCTGAAGGCTATAGGGTTCCCCCCCCTGAAGCCTACAGCCTGCGGCCTTGTCTTACGCCAACAGCGTTCTCGCTATCACTTTCAGTTCTAAAATCGGCTTTACGCCCTCGAAAATCGGCAGCACCAGCGCATCAACAACGTAACGCGAGATTGCGTACTCTTCGCCATAGCCCCAGCCGCCGTGGATAAGCTGCCCTTCTTGAGTAACCCATACGGCGACGTCACAGGCCAGGAGTTTGGCCATCGCCGCCGTCACCGCGGCTGACTCGTCTTTATCCATAGCCGGCGCTGCGGCGTAGGTGAGCTGACGAGCCGCGGCAACATGGGTAGCCATGCGTCCGAGTTTGTATTGCGTCAGTTGGAAATCACCGAGCGAGTTGCCAAATTGTTTGCGTTCATTGGCATAGGTGGCAGTAACTTCAAGAGCGGCTTGTGCGAGACCTGTCGCCCGCCCACCGGTTTGTAATCGCCCCGCAGCAAAGCCGGTCATCTGTAGATAGAAGCCTTTATTGAGCCCCCCTTCTTCCCCGACCAGATTCTCGGCGGGCACGAAGTAATTTTCAAAGTTGAGAATGTAGGAGTGCATGCCGCGATACCCAAGCGTGGGAATGGCATTTCCTTGGAGGAGTCCGCTGGTTGCTTGGCGCATCTCGAATGAGTGTCCAGGAAAGACATCTTTTTCAACGATAAACAGCGACAGCCCTCGCGCGCCGGAACGAGAGTCAGCATTCGTACGAGCCAACAGTGCAATGATGTTCGCCCGCCCGGCAAAGGTGCACCATGCCTTGGCCCCGTTAAGAACGAAGCCTGGTTTGCCACCCACGGTCGCCGGCTCGGCTTTGCACTTCACCGAGGCGACGTCTGATCCGGTGTCCGGTTCAGTCACTGAGATCGCGACCATCAGATCTCCCGCCGCAATCGGCGGCAGCCATTTTTTCTTCTGCGCTTCGCTGCCGCCACGGAGGAGTGCCTTGGTGAGAATCTCCGGCCGCGTAATCAGACTACCGGCAACGCCCAAGGAAGCAGTAGATAATTCTTCGGTGGTGATAATCATCGCCAAGTTCCCCATACCACCGCCACCGTACTCCTCAGGGACCGACATGCCGAAGAAACCCAGTTCCGCCATCTGTTTGATAATCTGCTCCGGAATCAGCTCGTCATGACGGTGTACTCGCTCGGCAACCGAGGATACCTCGCTACGCGCGAACTGGCGCACTGAATCCCGCGTCATTGCGGCAATCTCGCTTTCCAACCACGAGTTGTTCGCGCCCCGATTAGTAATGACCGAGCGGCCAATGTTGCGGAAGCGGCTTTCATGCGCGCCAACACGCATGGCGGCCTTCACATCGGTTCGCCCCAAGGTGTTCGCCAGAACGGCCTCAGGAAAACCAAAGTCCGTCAGGTGAATATCCACCTGCCCGAGAATCTTCTGGCCAGTCTCGGCGACAAACCCGAGTGCCATTTCACTGGCATCTGCCTCACCATGTTCCTGCGCCCCTTGGGCATAAACGAGTAGTGATCGGGCGGCTTCAACCTCGGTTGCCAGATACGCTAGACGTTCAGCATGAACCTGATGGTCATCGATAGCTTTGCCCCCGTCGGTTATCCTGCGGCCCTGGTGCAAGGCTTCGTCTCGAATTTTTTGTAAGGCGTCCACAATAGTCGTGGCCTGTCGTAGTGTGTCGGTCATACGCCTCTCCTTGTCTGTCAGAGTGAAAGGACCCTTTACCTCATTTTTCTTAACGCTGATAGCCTGGAGGATTCCAGGTGGGAGCTGCAGTACATCACACAAAGATGGAGTCATCGATCCGCTAAGTATTGTCAAATCTGAGCGTTTCGGCCATGATTCACTTCACTGCAAGGCGTTGCATATCTTACGGAGATCGTTGACAGAGAGGTTTCCACAAGTGACTCTCCATCGATCCGTTAGAAGCGGGAGCGCTTATGAGAGTAGAGTTCTTCGATTGCGAGCTATTGAAAACTGAATACATGCGACTTCTATCAGAAAGCTACGAAGACAGAAGAGGAACTCCGTTCCTCAATGTCTACCGATCCTATCCACGACTTTTGGCTTCGTTATCGGCAATTCATCTGTACCGTCAAGAACACGCACGTTCCTTCGCTAAAAGGCTCAAAGAGGATCAACACGATCGCCGGGGCTGCGATGCAATCTTTGCAGAAATCATCGTCTACTCCTCCTACCTACCGCTTGTTCGAGAAGGCATACTCCATTCCATCGACATCAGACATGCAGATTACGACCTCAAGCTGGAACGTTCAGACCATACAGAAATGTATCTTGAAATATTCTGTTTGATGCCGGATCTCATACCGGATGAGAAGGGCGTAATTGATAAACGGACGCATACTCAAACGGCTGATTCATCAGTCCGAAAAAAACTGCTCAGAAAAATCGACAGGCAGGGGCAGTTAAGCAATCCACGAGAAAATTGGGCAGTGATTGAGTTGAATGATTCCTCTATTGCGGGAGATTTTGCGGTCCTGGCTTCTCTCTCCAGAGGATACAAGATCACCTTTGATCGGCGCACAATGCAACCTGTTAGTGAGGGATACGACTGGAGCACTTCTGTTTTTGACGAACCTGGCACCCAGAATCTTAGGGGTATCATCTATTTCAGCTTGGGGAATTACGAAGATCGTAAGATTCTACTCAGCCCTAGCTTCGGAAGCTCTGCGGGTTCTGAAGACGAGGGAAGAGAGAGTGAAACCTAACTCGCCCACCGCGCCTGACCGCCGCCCGCTTGCGGCTTGGAGTGAACCCGAAGAGACACGTTTGGGCGGCCGCAGGTGAGCAACAATGTTAGATGTTTTCCACCCGTACGGAATCAGGAAAGTTGACGCTTGGCAACATCAATGAAACCAACCTCAATAGATGACGTAGTCCTTGAGTTGAAGGATATTGAGATATTCAAGATCCCTGACACCAAGACTCGCATCGCTACGGTGCAGAACTACTTCTTTCCCCGCCTTGAAATCTTGCTGCGCTTTACCTTGGAGATGATACGGGAAATTTACGATGTGAATCCATATGAGAAAATGACCTTCGTATATTATCCGAGCAATAGACCAACGGCTCGCGAGAATCAGGACTTTCATTGGGTTCATATCGGACTTAGCGGTAAGCGGATGGTCAGCAGAGAACTGAAGTTCAAACGTCGAGATGGAAAAGCTTTCCGCCTTCACCCGACCTATCTGACGTATATCATCGACTTTGAAGGGTCGATCCACGTCGAGTTTCTTCCCTTTAGACAGTACGTCAGTTCGGAGTTCATCTCGGCCGTCGCCGATTTGTACAAAGAGAACCATGACGCGCTCTCACCGATCTTCAATCTCCATCAAATTTCCCACGACAGAAATAGTGATCTCGTTGACTTGAAAGATGCGTTTGTTGGCGAGAAAGAAGAGGTAAACACGAACTTCTTCTATTCCCCCACGTATTACTTTCCGGTCAGCATGGATAGAGGCTTATGGCGATCTATTTTGTGTTTTACGGCTCTCTATCCCTTGCTCGATGCATTCAATGCCCTTGGGGAAGGAGAAACGCCCCGATTACCTGAAATGCTCGACAAGCTTAAAGCGTGGCATCTTGCGTATGAGCCGGATGACGAAAACGAAGAGGAGCTGCAGGAAGAGCATGTGGAAGTCCACAATGTGCCGGAGCTCGAGAGCTACACATACGTGCGTGCTGGCACCTGGTGGAGAGTGTTAGCGAGAGACAATTGGACGTGTCGTAGTTGTGGGCGCTCCTCAAAAGAAGAAGGGATTACGCTGGAAGTTGACCATATCGTTCCTCGTTCCAAGGGAGGCAGCGATGACATCGGCAATCTTCAGACTCTGTGCAAGAAATGTAACATTGGGAAGAGCAACAAAGACGCAACCGACTTGAGGCAAAGAGCAGAGGGGCGATGAACAACAACATCTAACTATCCATTCCACCTGATCGCCATCTGCTTGCGGCTGGGAGTGAACCCGAACGGATACGGTTGGGTGGCAGCAGGTGACTGGCGAGATAAGAGAGGGCGCAAGGAACTCTTATGACTGCAGACCGAGATGCTCCTCAATTTGCCGGACACGGTGCTCCAGGTTCTGTTTGGGCCAGAGCATCTCCCGCAGATACTGATTGATCAGCGACTGATATTTTCCTCCTTCCCGCGTCGCCTTTTCCTTGAAGTAGCGTACGATATCCGCATCCAGACGAATGTGAATATTTACCTTGACATTAGAAAGGACAGGCTCGTCCTGCGAATAAACCCGAGGCCGCACGATAGAACGAAAGCGGCTAGTGCTTTTTTTCCCGCTTGGCTTTTTCATACTCTCTTCTCGACGTTAGTATTGTTCTTCTCATCCTCTCACTCCCACTGCATTATGTACACAGTGTATCCATGAAGAGAAGATCAGCAACACGCCCCCTCACTCGTCGCTCTCCCCTGGGCTAAGGTGGGCAGATCTGCTAAATGGCAGGTGGCATGTAGCCCGCTCGCCACGCTCGCCCTATGGCCTCTGGCAGAGGGTTCTAACCATAAGCTATAAGCTATATGCCATAAGCTTTTTTACAGGAGGATCTTATGTTCGTACTCGATGGAGGCAAGCGCTTCGTCATTCCCCGCACCGAGATGACCTACCCTGGCCATAGTATGAAGCTGCACCAGAACGCGGCCGACCCGGTAAAGTCGCCGGTTGACCATGTCATGATGGACTTTGAAGATGCCTGCCCCTACGAGTTTAAAGGGCCGAAGAGCCGGCAATGTGTGGTCGAAGCTCTCAATTCGCTCGATTTCGGCAAAAAGGTTATCACCGTCCGACCCAATAACATCCGCTCAGAATTCTTCCTTGGCGATATGGAAGCGATCGTGCTCGGCGCACCCGATAAGTTCCACGGTATCATCCTGCCCAAGGTCCACGGCCCAGACGACATTAAGTACGTCTCGTCGCTGCTGGACAATCTCGAAAAGCAAGCCGGCTGGAAAACGCGGGTGCAGATTGAATCGCTGATCGAAATCCCCCAGGCCGTGGTCAAAGCCTATGATATCGCCACTGCCTCGGACCGCATGGCTGGTTTGATTTTTGGCATTGCCGATTTCGCCGCGACTCTTGGTATCCGTGAGGTCGTGAAGAATCAGAACATCAATTTCCTCTATGCCAAGCAGGCCGTCGTCATCGCAGCGAAAGCTGCCGGCTTGCATGCGGTCGATAATGTGTATCTCCCCCTCTGGCGGAAAGAGGACTCAAAGGAAAAAGTTGCGGAAATCGAAGCCGGCTTACGCGAGAAGAACGTTGGCGCCGCCAATCTTGGCATGGATGGTACGTGGGTCATTCATCCCCAGCAAGCGCAGATCGCCAATGAGTGCTACACCCCAACCGACAAGCAAGTCCAATACGCGACTCGTGTGCTCGACCTCTACCATCTGAAAGGCGGTGGCTCGATGCCTGATCCCGAGACTGGAGAGATGATTGACGAGGCGACCATCAAGATCGCCCTCATGGACCTAGCAAAAGCGGTCCAGGCAGGCACGGTGAAAGCTTCTTATTTGGCCGAGCAGGCGGCCAAGAGTAAGTCGATCACGGGATATGATATCCTGCAACAAATGAAACGAGTTGGGTAAAGTTCCCTGGAAGCGCGGGCGTCCCCGCCCACGCTTCCAAATTAATCAGGAAGTTATATGCTCAAAAAAATTCATCACATTGGCATCGTCGTTCGCAAGCTCGAAGAGGCCTTTGCGTTCTATAAAGACACGCTCGGTCTGCGCTTAGGAAAGATGGCAACTATTCAAGACCAAGGGGTCAAAGCCGCCCTGTTGCCAGTCGGTGAAAGTGAAATCGAACTGCTCGAACCAATCAACGCAGAGTCTGGAGTCGCGCGCTTCTTAGAGAAAAAAGGTGGCGGACTGCATCATCTATGCTTCGAGACCGACAATGTCGCCGCAGAACTGCAAGGCGCAAAAGACAAGGGAATCAAGGTTATTGATCAGCAACCACGACCAGGTCTTGCCGGGATCATCGCGTTTCTCCATCCGCAGGCGTGTTGCAGCGTTCTGGTCGAATATGCCCAGCCGGTCGATCACTCTGAGCACTCCTCGCTGCTAGGCGAAGCTCGCGACCGTCGCTTCACCACCGAGCGTCTCGATCATGTCGTTATCGCGGTGAAAGACCTGGAAGGCGCCGTTGCCATCTATCAAAACAACTTTGCCCTTGCCCGCGAGGAAGCCCATGACGTTCCGGCACTAGGCATTCGCAACACCTTTATGCCGATCGGCGATGCGAAGATCGAGTTGGTCACTCCGCTCGGCGACAATAGTCCGATTGCCCAGTTCATTACCAAGAACGGCGAGGGGATGTATTTGCTATCGCTCGACGTCAATCATCTTCCCAGCGCGATAGCAGCTCTAGCAGATAAGGGCATCAAAGCCAACGTCGCCAAAGCACCAGATGGCAATGACCTCGCTTTTATTAGCCCAAAACACACACATGGAGTGTTGCTGCAACTCATTTCGCGTCGTTAAATTCTCTGGAGGTTCGACAGAGACAGAGTTTACATTCGTGTTCCTGAGTTAACGAGGATCAGCAGCCATGAAAAAAGACGCTCCTTGGGTCATGCGTACCTACTCCGGCCACTCCACTGCCAAGGCGAGCAATGAGCTGTACCGCCTGAATTTAAGCAAGGGCCAGACGGGCTTGTCGGTCGCCTTCGATCTACCAACCCAAACTGGGTACGATAGCGATCATTCGCTAGCACGTGGCGAAGTTGGCAAGGTCGGGGTGCCGATCTGTCACATCGGCGATATGGAAGCCTTATTTGCCGGCATTCCGCTCGGGCAGATGAATACCTCAATGACAATCAACGGTACGGCGGCGTGGCTACTCGCGCTCTATATCGCCACAGCCGAACGTCAAGGAGTAAACCCAAAAGTCCTGCAAGGAACAACGCAGAACGACATCGTCAAAGAATATCTCTCGCGGGGAACATATATTTTTCCGCCGGAGCCAAGTCTGCGGTTGATCAGCGACGTGATTACCTACACCGTCGCCAATGTCCCAAAGTGGAATCCGATCAACGTGTGTTCTTATCATTTGCAAGAAGCCGGGGCCACACCAGTCCAAGAAGTCGCGTATGCGTTGTGTACAGCCATAGCCGTGCTTGATACCATCCGTGCCTCCGGCCTTTTGAGTGCCACGGACTTTGCTGAGGCAGTTGGACGTATCAGCTTTTTTGTCAACTCAGGTCTTCGTTTTATTGAGGAAATCTGTAAATTGCGTGCCCTCGGACAGTTGTGGGACGAGCTGACCCGTGACCGTTACGGCATCACTGATCCCAAGCTCCGCCGCCTTCGCTATGGCGTTCAGGTCAATTCGCTCGGCCTCACCGAAGCCCAGCCAGAAAACAACGTACCGCGCATCGTATTGGAAGCACTGGGAGTGACGCTCAGTAAGAACGTTCGCTGCCGTGCGATGCAGCTTCCAACCTGGAATGAAGCTCTCGGCCTGCCCCGGCCCTGGGATCAACAATGGAGTCTGCGTGTTCAGCAAATTCTGGCGTACGAGACCGACATTCTCGAATACGAAGACGTTTTCGACGGCAGCAAGGTTATCGAAGCGAAAACCAGTGACATCAAGCGTACCGCTTGGGCGGAAGTCGAGCGCGTACAGGAGATGGCTGGAGCTATCGCTGCTCTGGACTACATTAAGGAACAACTCGTTGCTAGCCATACCGACCGAGTGCGCCGGATTAACTCCGGAGAACTAACGGTCGTAGGAGTCAACAAGTTCACCGAGACTGCGCCCTCACCGCTCTACACTGGTGATTCATCCGCTATTCTCAAAGTCGACGAAAGAGCCGAACGGGACCAACTGGCGCGTCTCCAGGCCTTCCGCGCTGCCCGAACCCAAACCGAAGTCACCACTGCTCTCGCTGCACTGCGCGACACTGCTCTCACTGGCGAGAATATTATGCCGATATCGATTCGTTGTGCTCATGCTGGCATCACTACAGGTGAATGGGCTCAGGCGCTACGCCAGGTGTTCGGCGAATTCCGTGCTCCGACTGGCGTTGGTGGCGTTGCTGTGGGACGAGAGGCGAACGGTCATGGCGCGAACAACTTAGAGGCGTTGCGGGCCCGCGTGCGCAGATCCGCGGACACGCTTGGGCGACCGCTAAAAGTGCTGATTGGCAAACCAGGGCTCGACGGACATTCAAATGGCGCCGAGCAGATCGCAGTCTGGTGTCGCGATGCCGGTATGGAGGTGGTCTACGAAGGTATTCGCCTGACCCCAGAGCAGATTGTCAATAGCGCACGCGATGAGGGTGTCCACCTAATCGGCCTCAGCATCTTGTCCGGCTCACACCTGCGTCTGGTGCCCGAAGTCATCGCGGGACTCAAAGCTGAAGGTCTTGAAGACGTGCCGGTAGTGGTTGGCGGTATCATTCCGGAAGATGATGCCGCAGTTTTGCGGAGAGCTGGAGTCACCCGAGTCTATACTCCTAAAGATTTTGAGATGGTACGTATTCTCTCGGATATGGTCGATGTGGCGGAAGCCGCAGCAGCCCACGAATAAGTTATTGCCCTCGTCCTTCGACAAACCCGGTGCGAACGGTTATCATCTTCACAGAGGTACGGTATACTCCGTTTTTACCTGTTCGTTTCGAGCCTGAATCCGTCGAAGCAAGAACGTATATGCTCCTGTTAACCTTGTTGTGACCACTAAACGCTCCCGTCTCGATGTCCCAGCCCTCCTCCGCTTTGAACGCCAGCAGATTGCCGCGGCATTGAATCTTCTCGAAGACCGACGATCCGATCGTCAAGAGCAAGCGCTCGCGCTCCTCGACACTCTCACCCCCTCACCTGCGTCGGCCCATGTGGTTGGCATCACCGGTCCACCAGGAGTGGGAAAGAGTTCGCTTATTTCGCGCTTGATTGCACTAGCAGCCGCGGCAGGTAAACGCCTTGCCGTCGTGGCGGTAGATCCTTCTAGTAAGGTCTCTGGCGGGGCGCTCCTTGGCGACCGAGGACGTATGCAAGCGCCTCCGCAGGCATCGGTGTACATCCGCAGCTTTGCCGCTCGTGATCGACTTGGTGGCCTCAGCCGTGAAGCCTTTGCCGCCGTTTTTCTCTTGCGCCATATCTGTGACGTTGTCCTGGTCGAAACGGTAGGGGTCGGCCAGAGCGAAACCGATATTGCTCATATTGCTGACACCGTCGTATTGGTCATCCAACCCTTCTCCGGCGATCTTTTGCAATTTATCAAGGCCGGCGTAATGGAAATTCCCGACGTCTTAGCGGTAAACAAGGCTGACGATGAAGCTTTAGCACAGAAAGCCGTGGCCGACGTCAAAGCCGCTTTGTCTTTTGACCAGCCTACGTGGTCCAGACCCGTGCTCGCGGTCAGTGCGGCAACGAATTTGCGCCTCGACGCCCTTGATGCCGCTATCGTGGCGCATTACAACTATCTGCGTGCGCATGGCGCTTTGGAACGCAAACGTGCCGAGCAAACTATTACTTGGGCGACTGGAGAAGTCATGCATGAGTTGGGGCGCGCCGGTTTGGTGGCTTTAGGAGGCGCCGCCGGAATTCGCACGTTTTGGCAGCGTCAACCAGAAACTTTTAGTGAGTGTCACCGATTAATGGCACTCTTGAACACCGTGCGCTATACGGTAGAGCAAGAGTAAGACTGCTGCTGTAACAGAGCTCTCCAAGAATAACTCTTTGAGGAGGAAGAGGGTATGTTGTTGACACGCGAGGAAATGACTTTACACGCGGACGCGCCTCGATTCTCGGTTGCAACTGATCGAGAAACCGTTCTCCGGGCCTTGAGCCACCTATTCTACGGCGAAGTCGGCGCAGTCAAGATTGGACAATGGGTGACGAAAGCTCCCGATTTGGAAGGCATGTGGGAGATCGTCAAGCAAACACGTGACGAGACTCGCCATGCCAACATTTTTCGCCGTTTACTCCAACGCTATGGCGCGACTCCGGCGGCGGCGTTGATAAGCGACATGGAGGATTTACATGGAGTGATCAGTCATACTTGGGAAGAAATGCTCTTCGAGTCGATGGTTGTGGGAGAAGGTCTCGCCCTCGTGTTACTGTACCTGTATCACGACGTGATCAGCGATCTGCCGATCCGCCGCGGCTTGCAGCGTGTCATTCACGACGAAGAAAGTCACGTCGAATTCGGTGAACGGAAAATCATGGAATATCTGCAACTGCGTCCAGAGTCGCGCGAACAGTTCCTCACCATCCAAGAAAAACTCATTCAGCATTATTCCGGTGTCGTTACCGGGCAGGCGCCAGCGGATGCCCTCGAAGCAATGATCGCTGACTCGCCCATGGCGATTATTCAGATGCACATGCTCCGTTTACAACGAATGGGATTGATTTAAATCGCACCATAGAACCGCACTCCGCTTTCCCTTCCTTGGGTTCGATCAGGGGACATCACCACATCATCCGGACTCCCCCATAGGCGGAGATCGGCTGGGCCGGCGTGATTGTGCGAGGGTCCTCGAAATTCTTGAAAGCAATGCTATCCGCCTGGAAATACGTCCCGTAGGTGGCGTATTTCCGATCGAATATGTTATTGAGCAGCCCAAAGAGCTGGAGATGTTCCGTCAGCTGGTAAGAGGTATAGAGATTGGTCACCCAGTATTCTGGCAGCCTGGTATTCTGGTTAGCATCGTCACCCACAAAGTATTGACTGCTCACCCCGATCACGTCGCCGCCTATCTTCCAGAATGGTGTCACTGCGAAGTCAAGGCCAACTTTCAGCTGGTGTTGCGGAATGCCAGGAATGCGATCGCCAGAAGAGACAAAGATGGTGCCATCCTCAGCCGCGGGGTTGTTGGGCGACGCTAGCTCGCCGTTGAACCGGTATGTGGCATCGATATAGCTGTAATTGACGTAGGCCAACCACCGTCGTGCCTGATACTGAATGCTGGTCTCAAGCCCTTGGCGGCGGGTAGAAGGGACGTTCGTGTAATAGCCCCGCCCCGGGATGACGCTCGCCAAGCTGATAATATCGTCGTCACTGTCGGTGCGAAACCCTCCAGTTCGCCAGGTCACCCGCCCCTCACCGAGTCGGTGCCTGCCTCGCAGGCCGATCTCATAGGTATGCGATACTACCTGTTTCAACGGTGGATCTGAGACCAAGGAGTTTTCCAGTAGACACGGCCGGTTGGGATCCGCACAGTTAAGTTCGAGCGGAGTAGGGGCACGATTCGCTTCGGAATAGCCGATATAGGCAGAGATGTCCGGTGTGACCCGGTACGTCAGTCCTACCAGAGGATTGATGCGACTGAAGGTGTGGCTGCCATTGAGTTCCGGACTGTTGCCACCGGCGTCTTTCATCTGGATCTCAGCCAAGTTGAAACGGGCGCCAAGCGTAAAGGAAAGCTGAGAGGTAATATCGAAGGTATCTGCCGCGTAGAGACCATAATAGCTGTTGTAAGCTCGCAGTTTGACGGGCTCAAAGAGCACAGTGAACTCTGGGGGAGCGGTAGGGTCGGGAATGTTATGGATGACCGTGCCCGTACCTGCCACCTCCGCATTGGGACCAACAAAGAGATCAGGATAGATGTAGCCCAGCCGGCTGTTCGAATGAAAGTTGACCGAACTCGTGTCAATGCTGGCGCCCATGATGAAGTAGTTATCGTGATTCAAGAGCTGTGCGGTGTTCGTCGCTTGCAATGAACTGCCGAAGGTCAAGGCCTCAGTCCAGGTGCGGTCCACTGTCCCATAAGGAACCTCCTCTGAAGTGAAAGGAATAGGGCGGCCGTTTGGACCGTACATGATGAATTGATTTTCCCACCATGCCGGTGGTGGGTCTGAGGGGGGAACAAACTCTTCGCTGGATAGGCACAGAGCAGTGGGCTCCGCCGAGGAGTCACTGCACTGTTCGAACTCTCCGTCGTTGCCATCCACATGCTTCTGGTTAAATTTACGCAAATACAGATTGCTTTGCAGCGACCAGTGGTGGGTCAGACTGTATTTCCCTGTCAGAGCGAGCAACCCCAGTTCGTTGTGAGTCGTCTGCGGCCACGTATAGATGGATTTGTAGTTCTGACGGACCATCTCGATCGGCGTTGGTCCTACCACCCCGACGTCATTAGAGACGGCAGACCCGATCAGATGAAATTCGAAGCGACCGTCTCGCCACCCGAGATCACCGTAGAAGCGCAGCAGGCTCGAAGGCGATTGGTAGCGCCAGCCATCGTCATGCACTCCATCCGCCGCAAGGTAGTAGCTCAGGTGTCCGTGCTGCGCCCCATACTGGAGCGATCCCCCATAGCGGCCATAGAAGCCGCCCTGCGCCTCACCCTCGAAGCCTTGCCAGGTGAAGCCATTCTTCATCTGGATGGAGACCGCGCCACCGAACGCATTGAGCCCGAAGATGGGGTTATTGGTCCAAATATCTGCCCGATCGATAGCGACCTCAGGGATCAGATCCCAGTTGACCGTGTCACCGAACGCCTCGTTCAGGCGGATACCATTCTGATAGACAGCGATCCCCTGCGGTGTTCCTTGTAAGGGCGAAGCCGCGAAGCCGCGATAATGCAGGTCCTCGAAAAAGGCGTTGCCCTGGACATCAGTGAGCGCGGTGCCGGGGATGCGCTGCCCCAGCGTGTCAGTCGTAGCAAAGGAATGGGTCCGGGCAAAGTCTTCCGCGGTCAGCGTCTGGACCATAGCCGGCACCTTCTCGCGGTCGATGCCATCACCCTGCAGCGGCGTGGGGGCGACCACCGTGACTTCTGGCAGAACGAAGGTTGTTCCCCCTGAGGGACTGCTTCCTGGCACGGGTTGAGCTGTGACAGCTCCAGGCCACAGTATTGCAACCACGCATGCAACACTCCAGTTCACCACGCTCCGGAACCGAGGCCTGGTGCGGTGACGCATGCTTCCTCTCTCTTAGGCTTTTCCGTAGTCGTAAAAACCCTTACCGGTTTTTCTCCCCAGATAGCCGGCGGCAACGTAGTTGCGCAACAGCGGGCAGGGCCGGTACTTATCATCGCCAAGCCCGTGGTGTAGTCGTTCGAGCACTGCAAGACAAGTATCAAGGCCAATGAGGTCAGCTAGGGCGAGCGGCCCCATTGGCTGGTTAGTGCCTAGCTTCATTCCTTGATCAATATCGGTGACCTCGCCTACCCCTTCGTAGAGGGCATAAATCGCCTCGTTGATCATGGGCAGTAAAATACGATTCACGATAAAGCCGGCGTAGTCCTTGGCGAGGATGGTGATTTTTCCCATCTGCTTGGCTAAAGCGTCAACAGCCTGTAACGTGTCATCAGCGGTAGCCAGCCCACGGACGATCTCGACAAGCTGCATAACGACCGGTGGGTTCATAAAATGCATGCCGATGACTTTATCCGCCCGCCGAGTGACCGCGCCCAGCTGGGTTAGGGAAATCGATGAGGTGTTGCTAGCAAGAATAACCTCTGGGCGAGCAATCTGGTCAAGCTGTTGGAAGATGGTTTTTTTGATCTCGTAATCTTCAGGCGCAGCCTCAATAATGAGATCCGCATCCCGAAGGTCATGGAGATTCGCGGTGCCGCGAAAGCGACCGAGGATAGTTTGCTGTTCTTCTTCTGGAAGCTTGCCGCGTTCGGTCAACCGCACTAAGCTACGCTGGATGTTCTCTAACGCGCGGTTCACAATCGGTTGGGTCACGTCGTAGAGAATGACTGAAAACTTGGCCTGGGCGGCGACTTGACCGATTCCTCCACCCATCTGACCGGAGCCGACGATGCCAAGGGTACGGATGTCTCTCATAGTTAGGCAGGAAGAAGGTTACGTTGTTCGAGCTCGGTGATTCGTGCAATCACCTGATCCATCAACCAGCCCGGAGTTGAGGCTCCAGCTGTCACCCCAATCTCCTCCACTCCCGAGAACCAACTCGGCTCAACCTCAGCCGGCTCCTCGATGTGATATGTCGTTGCGCCTTCTTCACGGCAGACGTCAGCCAGATGGCGCGTGTTGGAGCTATTTTTGCCACCAACGACAACCATCACTTGGACTTCTCGCGCCAAGTCACGCGCGGCATCTTGGCGTTCGATGGTGGGATTACAAATCGTGTTAAAAACTTTGATCTCTTTGCAACGTGGTGCCAGGTAAGACAACAGCTCACTGACACGCTCAGTTTCCTGTGTCGTCTGGACTACCACACCGATCTTTTTCGGCAATTTCGCGGTGCGGGCGTCCTCTGGTTTGGCAATCACCGTCGCTCGCCCTCCCGCGTGCCCGAGAGTGCCAATCACTTCAGGATGCGTGGGATTGCCAAAGATGACCAAGTGATATCCTTCATTGACCAGTTGTTTGGCTTTATTTTGTACTAAAGTCACGAGCGGACACGTCGCATCGATAACCGTGAGCGCCTTGCTTTCGGCCTGCTTGTACACTTCAGGCGCAACGCCGTGAGTACGGATAATCACTGTGCCGCCCTCGATCATCTCGTCAAGTGCATCGATCGAATTCACCCCTTTTTCAGCAAGCGACTGCACCACTTGTGGATTATGAATGATTGGCCCCAGGGTGCGTACCGGGACATCGGTATGAGTCTCTGCCGCTTGGTTGACGATGTCGAGGGCGCGTTCGACGCCCCAACAGTATCCCGCGTGCACGGCTTTGCGAATGTTTTTCACGCCCTATCCTCCTCCTGCACCCGCTGGAGCGATCCACTTTTTCCGGTTTGCGAGCCGATCCACAGCTCACCGCCTTCGTAGAGTTCCTTCTTCCAGATCGGGACGGTTTCCTTCAGTTGATTGATCGCGTAATGGCACGCCTCAAAGGCAGCATGACGATGTCCCGACGACACCGCAATAGCGACACTGGCCTCGCCGATGTCGACTCGGCCAAGGCGATGGATCATTGCGATCTTTTTAATCGTCCATTGGGTAAGAACGGCAACACCAATCTTCGTCATTTCTTTCTCGGCCATACCTGGATAACATTCATACTCCAGGCGAATGACTCGACGCCCATCGTTCGTATCCCGGGTGGTACCAACGAATGTCGTCATTGCTCCAGCACCAGGATCAGCTACGAAATCGGTTAATTCCCGCATGTCGATTGGTGCTTGGGTGATTTTGCACAGGATCCGCGATTCTTCAGGCATGGCACCCCCACTGACCGGCGGAATAAAAGCGAGTTCGTCATTATCTTGGAGGGGGTACTCCTTGTCAACGTATTCCTGTGCTACGGCAAAAGCTACTGAGCGTTCGAATGTGGCGAGTTCAGGATGGTCCTGTTTCAGTAGCTCCCAAACGGTCTGGACTGTCGCCCCTTCCGGAACCTCACGCAGTTCCTCGGTGCGCTGTAATTTTTCCCGTAAGGAAGCAAAAAAGCGGAGTTTAATGCGCATGGCGCTCGCCTCGGAGCAAAAATAACATATGGCCGAGTTCTGGAAGGACAAGCTTGGTCATTCCCAGTTCTACCGCTCCGGTTGAACCAGGAAGCGAAATAATGACTTTCCCTTTTGCCACACCGGCCGTCGCCCGCGTGAGCATTGCCGCCGAGCCAATATCCTGATAACTCAACATACGGAAAAATTCACCGAAACCACTGATCTCTTTCTCCAATAATCCCTGGATAGCCTCGAAAGTGGTATCACGCGGAGCAATGCCGGTCCCGCCGTTAATGATGATCGCGTCCACTTCCGACTCCCCAAGCAACTTCTGTACGGCAGCAGTGATCTGAGTTGGCTCGTCTTTCAGAATCTGATAAGACACGACTGAGTGGTGCTGCGCTGCAAGGAGATCTGCGATCTTCTTCCCGCTAGTATCAGTCTCTGGAGTTCGAGTATCGCTCGCCGTAATCACGGCACAGCGGATGGCACGATGGGCTTTGTCTTTATGCTCAGTAACCGCCATAGATCTTTATGTATATCTTTCTTCAGCAAAACCGCAACCCTACGGAGGACTCACCGTGGTGGAGATGATCAAGAAACTCGATCAGCAAAGACATGAACTCAAAGCATTACGCTATCTTCTTGAGTTACACCCGCAGAGTTTGCAAAATCGCGAGGCTCTCCCAGGCCGAGAAGATTTTCAGATTCCCGATAATCAGCTCATTTATGACGCTTTGATAGCCGCGAAAACCAAAGGTGAAGCCGTGAAAGCGATTGAAGAACTCGACCTCGAAGAAACAGAGATCGAGTCCTTCCTGCGCTTAGGGGGACATTACTACTATACATACCCCCGACTTGTGAAGGAACGGGGGAAGGAGTTTCGTTCAGGTCAGGTCAAAATCGTTGTACCAGCAGAATAGCCAGTAAGGATTCCAGCCGCCAATAATCCAACAACTTAATGCGCAGCGGACTCTTGCTTCATTCCAGAGTTTTGCGGAGAAAGATAGGCGATCGAGAACATTTCTACATATAATCAAAATGGTCAGCAGGTGAGAAGGTGGTGAAAGCACTTTCTGATTGCTTCCTGATTCGTCTGATGTGTTACTCAGAACAAGATATATTTTTTCCACATGCCCTTCTCGCAATACAATAAGAAGGTTGATAACTATGATAGGTCACAGAAAGCGCCTGGATATGCTCAAATCCTGGGCAGCACACGATGCATCGCTCTATCGATCTTTTATAAACTTGGTCACTAAATTTGGATATACTTTTGACAGCACGCACGTTCTCGATGTTGGTTGTGGGGCTAATGCTTCTATGACTTTAATGCTCCATTCTGCAGGAGTGAAAGTAACGGGAATAGATGAATATATAGGCTACCGATGGGGTTTGGGCTTTAGCCCTAGTCGCTACCTGCGCTATCTCGGCGAAGTAGGGTTGCCTAAAACCCTAAGGAAAGTGGTCGGAGAATTAGTTTACGACCGCCACTATTATACCTTTCTGGCGAAAAATTTAGGGTTTTCTCTTACGGAAAAAGAGATAGATCTTCAGGAAATGAAGGCGGACAATGTCCAGTTCGCAAATTGCACTTTTGATATCGTTCACTCTAACGCGACCTGGGAGCATCTTCCGAACGTCAAAAAAGCTAATCTTGAAGTGGCTAGGATTCTCCGTCCCGGAGGCATAGCCTATATTGAGATCCATCTTTTTCCCTCCTTGTCGGGTGGGCACGACCTTCCGTGGATCGTACCGGGAAAGACAGAGCTGGGAGATGTTGGTCCATGGGGTCACTTGCGATCTCCGACATGGAGAGAACCCGTCTACTTGAACCGGTTGCGAGAAAAAGATTACCGTCTTCTGTTCGAGGAGACCCCTGCCCTTAAAATCGTTGACTGGAGAACAGAATTCACCGAGGGTGAGGAATTTCTTACAGACCAATTATTGAACGAATTGTCAGACTACTCAAGAGAAGAGTTGACGAAGCGCAGCATTATAGTCACTCTTCAACGCGAGTAATAACTATAAGTTATCAAACAGACGCCTTGCTTTCGATACCTCCGCGACAGGCATGCTAGGAGTCCTCTTTTAGCAACCTCATATGTGTGCATACGCATTGATTGGCGCTAATCCAGCGTATTCTTCCGGGTGGAGAATTTCCGCCAAGATCTCGGCGCTTGCGACTATGCGCGGCCCAGGACGGTTTAAGTAGGCATTCCCATCGACAATAAACACTTTGTTCTTTTGAACCGCTGATAGCATCTGCCATTGCGGATGCCCCGTTAGGCTTGGCAACCCTGCTCGAGTTTGCGGAATCTTGAAGCCACATGGCATCAAGATGATAACATCTGGCCGATACTCGCTAAGCGTCTCCCAGGTGATCTTTGGACTATGTTCGCCGACCGCGGCAAAGGCATACTCGCCTCCGGCGATCTGGACGAGTTCCGGAATCCAATTCCCTGCCGCGATCAGGGGATCGAGCCATTCCAAACAAGCAACTCGTGGACGAGGAAGGTGGCGAGTTTTCTGTTCGAGCTTCCACAACCGCCGCTTGAGGTTTTTCAGGAGTTCTTCAGCATCGGCGTCTCGACCAGTGGCTTCCGCAACGCGGTGGATATCGGCCCAAATGTCACTCAACCGTTGCGGCCGCAGTGAAACCACCTGTACTGTCAGAGTGAGAAAACAGCACACCGCCTTCTCGACCTCTGGAAGTGACACCGCACACACTTCACATTGGTCCTGGGTGATGATGAGATCTGGCCGTAGTGATTGAAGAACCTCGGTGTCAATGTGATAGATGCTCAATCCCTCCTGGACGATCTCGCGGATGCGCATGTCAATCGCGCCGCTAGAAGCCTTGGGGTCAAGCTTTGGCGAAGTCAGGATTGGCAGGCCGATCATCCCAGGAGGATAGTCACATTCGTGCGAGACACCAACGAGACGTCCACGGAGTCCCAGGGCACAGACGATTTCTGTGCTACTAGGAAGCAAGGACACAATACGTTCTGGAGGGTTCATGCCAGCAAGGGAATTAGATTAGAAGCCGCGGTTTTTGTTCGTCGGGTTCAATTTTCTCGCCGCAGGTTGAGGAGCAAGCGGTACAGAGATATTCGAACTTATTCCCCTCTGGCAAAATTAATAACAGCTTCTTGCGCACCGGCATTGCTTGCCGACAGTGAGGGCAGAAGAGTAATGACGCTTCGAGTTGTGTAAAGGACGGTTTCGCAGCCACTCCTGCTTCCTCCTTTCTTGTTACTAGCCTATATCGCTCATTCCGTTCGCTTCCTGGCATATAGGCTTTATCACAAGCTATAAGCTATAAGCCATAAGCCTCGGGCGAAAGCCATTGCCTTCATCTTTGGGAGCAGTTACAACAAAGCTTCTCTGTCGTGTCCCGGTGATAGTCCCAACGAGAGGGTCATGGAAACTCGCAAAGTTTATATCGAGACCTACGGTTGTCAGATGAACCTGGCAGATACTGAGCTTCTTATCGGACTGCTCAAACCTCATGGCTATGAACCGACTCAGGCGGTCGCCCAAGCTGACGTGATCTTGCTTAACACGTGCGCGATCCGAGAGCATGCGGAGGAGCGAGTTCTTAGTCGACTGGGGGAATTGGCGCACCACAAAGTACGGCGACCCGAGGTTCGCCTTGGCCTCACTGGCTGCATGGCCCAGCATCACCGCGAGAAGCTATTAGATAAAGCCCCGTTTCTCGATCTCGTACTCGGACCAGACGCATACCGTACCCTCCCAGAGTTGCTCATTCAGGAAGAGAAAGACGAGCCGCTGGTTTCCGTCCGTTTGGACCGTGATGAGACATACGCAGATATTCTCCCAGTTCGCGAAGAGGGTGTACGCGCGTGGGTCACAATCATGCGGGGGTGTGACAAGTTCTGTACTTTTTGTATCGTTCCTTATGTACGCGGTCGCGAACGGAGCGTGCCTACTGAGGCGTTGTTGACTCAGGTCGAAGAGTTGGCAGCCCGGGGATATAAGGAGGTCGTGTACCTTGGCCAGACAGTGAACGCGTACCGCGATAGAGATAACGACTTTGCCGATTTGCTACATCGCACCGCCAAGATCGATGGCATCGATCGCATCCGTTTTACTTCCCCCCATCCTTCCGACATGAATGATCGGGTTATCGAGGCGATGGCAACTTGCGCGAAAGTCGTCCCGTACTTGCATCTCCCCTTACAAGCAGCCTCGAATCGAGTACTGGAGCGGATGGAGCGCGGGTACACTGTTGAGCAGTATGCCGCACTGGTCAAGCGCTTACGCACAGCGGTTCCAGAGCTTGCCCTTTCAACTGACATTATTGTTGGCTTTCCTGGCGAGGAGGAGGCTGATTTCTGCGCGACGTATGATTTTATGGCAGAGATCCGTTATGACTCATCCTTCATGTTCAAATATTCCGCCCGCGAGGGAACTAAAGCGTACAAGTGGGGCGAGACCCTGTCAGAAAAGGAGAAAGGGAGACGCTTGCAGGCAATCATCGCTTTGCAAGAGCGTATCTCCGGCGAGATTAATCATCAGATGATCGGCCAGACCGTCGAGGTTCTTGTTGAAGGTCCGGCCAAGCGCCAGGAGGGATGGCTAGCGGGAAAAAGCAAGCAATTCAAAACAGTAGTGTTTCCCGGCAATGGCATTCCACCAGGGAACTTGGTACCAATTCGAGTCCTCTCAACAACCGCACATACTCTCATTGGCGAAGTGCACGCTTGAAGTTCTTCCCGCAGATGCAAAGTACGGGACACCCTACCTTCCCTAAGAGAACAGCTCCAGCACTTTTTCCGACGGACGAGCAATCACTGCCTTCCGTCCTTTGACAATGATCGGTCGCTGCATCAGGGCCGGGTGCCGGAGAAGCAGGTCGATGACCGCCTCGCGTGTAACATACGTGTCCGCGTCAAGACCCAGCGCTGTAAAATTCTTATCTTTACGCACGAGATCTGCTGGCGGATTGGGGAGCATGTGCATGATCCCCTCCAGGCCGGCGCGGTCGAGAGGCACCTTCAGATATTCGATAACGTCGAACTCGACGCCGCGCTCACGTAGAATATCGAGCGCTCCACGTGATTGCCCTCAACCAGGGTTGTGGTAAACCGTCAGTCGTTCCATAGTACTCTCCTTAAACCAAGTCTGCTTTACATTACCTGGAGCACCGCATATCTACCAGCCCTGGGTTATGTAAAAAAGGAAAGAGAGTCTTATGGACATCAGCAGAATCCGTGACTTTGTCGAACGTACCTGGACCGAGAGTGTCATTCCTTCTCTTCTAGAATATCTGATCATCCCTAACCAATCACCAGCGTATGATCAGAACTGGAGCACGAATGGGTACATGGATCAAGCGGTTGAACTCATCGCCAATTGGATTCGCGCTCAAGCAGTATCGGGTCTCACACTAGATGTGATTCGCCTCGCCGGTCGGACTCCATTGCTTTTTATCGACATCCCTGGTGATTCAACTGAGACGGTATTACTGTACGGTCATCTTGATAAACAACCGCCGATGGAAGGTTGGAATGAGGGGCGAGGTCCGTGGACACCAGTCATCAAGGAGGGCAGACTGTACGGGCGTGGTGGAGCCGATGACGGATACGCAGCCTTCGCCTCGCTCACCGCGATTAAAGCCCTCAAGCAACAAGGAATACCATGTGCGCGGTGCGTCATTCTCATCGAAGCCTGCGAAGAGAGTGGCAGCTTTGACCTTCCCTACTACCTCGATGTCTTGAAGGATCGGATTAGCACGCCCAGTTTAGTGATTTGTCTTGATTCTGGCTGTGGCAATTATGAGCAATTGTGGATCACCTGTTCACTTCGAGGACTGGTGACTGGTACGCTTTCGGTCTCTACTTTAACAGAAGGCGTGCATTCTGGTGCTGCTAGTGGGATTGTCCCTTCGACCTTTCGCATCCTACGCCAACTCCTGAGTCGTCTTGAAGACGAAAAGACCGGAAAAATTTTGCCTGGTGAATTTTACGCCGAAATCCCTGCCGAACGGCTGCAGCAGGCTGCGACAACTGCGCGAGTCCTTGGGACAAGCGTCTACAGCGAGTACCCCTTCCAAAAAGGGACGGCACCGGTGACGCGCGAAGTAAGCCAGGCGCTTCTCAATCGCACCTGGCAGCCACAGCTGGAAATCACGGGTGCGGCTGGCCTACCAGCTCTCGACCGTGCCGGAAACGTCCTTCGGCCGGTGACTGCGGCAAAAATCTCTCTGCGTCTCCCTCCTACAGTAAACGCGAAAATCGCCACGGCACTGCTCAAACAGGCCCTTGAGAAAGACCCGCCATACGGCGCAAAAGTAAGTTTCGAAGCTGAACAGTGTGCCTTCGGTTGGAGTGCCCCTGCACTTGATTCGTGGCTTGAAGAATCTCTGAAGAGAGCCTCTCTAGAATTTTTTGGCAAAGAAGCGTGCTATTGGGGTGAAGGAGGGACGATTCCTTTTATGGCCATGCTAGGAGAGAAGTTCCCCCACGCCCAGTTTATGATTACCGGTGTTCTTGGCCCACGCTCAAATGCTCACGGGCCAAACGAGTTTCTCGACCTTGCCACTGGTATGCGTCTTACAAGTTGCGTCGCGCGAGTATTGATGGATCATTTTCAGGCGGCGTAGCGGTAGGCCGAAACGGGACTATCTATATTGCTGGAGATGGCGAGGGCACCGTACTGACACTACAACCACAGTGATAAATGCCTTGAAGAGAGACGTGATGCTCAATGCTCTTCTTACTCACTCCACTGTGTTCGTGAATCCAGAGTATTTCATCGAGCAGTTACGTTCCTTTTTCGGCGAAGAGCAATCAGAACAGAGGTGAAGCAATGGCAAAGGTCGCAGAGTATTTGTATAAAATCCAGCCGACCCGACTGGAAATGCTGACCACAGGCCTGACTCCGGAAGAAGCTACGATTGTGGCGCAACATTTCGCCTATCTCCAGGATTTGACTGCACGGGGCGTTGTGCTTCTTGCCGGACGGACGCTCAATACTGACGAGAGCGCCTTTGGTATCGTGATTTTTAGAGCCGATTCTGTAGTATCCGCGCAAAACATTATGACGAACGACCCGGCGGTGAAACAGGGCATTATGCACGCCGAGTTGTATCCGTATAAAATTGCTTTGCTGGCAAAATCTTCAACTTGAGGTGATCAAACTGAAGATTGCTTTTCCTCTTCAGCGAAAAGCCTTCTTCCTGGCAAGAATGAATAAGAGGGAGCAACCTCCTTCCATTTCAGCCTCTCTCACCACCGTCCGCTTGACAATCAGAAATCGTCGACCCTCAACCGAGAATCCGACACGAGCTAGCGAACAGGAAATCTCACTCGCAGATACTTTTTTATAGAAGGCATGCGCCGAAAGGTGAAGAGGATACGAGGTAATGAGCAAGCGACCGTCTTTTCTCAACACGCTGGCAGCTTCCTGAAATGTCAGATCTGGGTCAACATAGCCAAGCGTCTCGGGAAGGATGACGACGTCGAAGCAAGTTGAGGTGAAGGGCAACATATGGGCATCGGCTTGCACGAGCCGCTCAAGGCCACGTTCTGCTGTCGTCTTGAGCATGTCATAGGAGATATCAAGACTAACGACTTGATGACCGCGTCTTTCCAGAATTTGTTCTAACTCCCCAGTTCCACAACCAACAGTCAGAATGGTTTGCTTCTGGGGCAGTTGAGCGACCAGCCAGCGACGCAGGACCGGGTAGGCAGAGGTGAAGGTAAAGTGACCACTCTCGTTCCAGCCTCGTTTTCCGATCCGGCGAAAAAAAGCGGGAGCGGAGCGCGCCCGCAAATTTTGTCGACTTTGGGTCTGCAATGTGTACTCTCCGAACAAAGATTTGTGAGCGCATCGTCCCTTCTCCTGAGACGTACCGCGCGCGAGAAGGCTCCTTTGCCCCTCTCAATTGAGCTTGAAGTCAAACTCCTAGTATGCCCAACAGCGAATATACACAATACCGCTGTTGTTTCTCTACTGCTGCACATGTAGGCTCAGCTTTGCAAGACTCGTGAGGTTCACAGTATGCCTTCTGATATTGGCCGCGGATTCAAGTTTGGCATTGGGTTTGCCCTAGGAGTCAGTTTCATTATGGTGCTCCTCCTGTTCAGCGTTTCCATGTGTGCCGGACGTATCCACCGACATATGATCGAACAGATGCGAGAGATGATGCCCCGAGAACCTCAGCCTGCTCCGGAAGCCTCTGATCCAGCTTCCTCTTTATAGGACTATGGACCACTCTCTGTGGACTCTAAAGGAAGCCACCTACTGCTGTGAGATATCCAATCGCCATCGTAAGAGAGAAAGGAACGAACAATGCTGCAAGATCATCCTTACGTCACCATCATCAATCGCTATTACCACGGCTGTAATACCGCCGACGTAGACCTGATGAAGTCTACTTTCACCGATGACGTGGTTCATTACTTCACTCACCATGCCCCGGTACGCGGAGCCGAAGCATTAGCAACCTATTGGGCAAAGATGCAACCGCGCGTCAATGGGATGTGGGCAGTTGATCATGCCATAGTGCAAAGCAATGAGGCGGTTATCGAGTGGACAATGCAATGGACGCCTCCAGGACAGAAAAAACCGCAACTTATCCGTGGAGCGGAATGGTACGTATTTAGAGATGAGCGCATCGCCGAGATTCGTGCGTATTACTTCAATCCTCGCCTCCCCTATCTGCGGACGGATTTCGAGCTAGAAGACTTTGCTTATGCCAAAAGGGGATTCTACACTCTTAAAGAGTCGCATTCCTGACACACGCATAAGCATAGTTCATCGTGTGCAGGGCGAGGACTATTCTTTTAAGGATCTCGATTTTCCAAAAGCAGTGCTCATTTACCGTCGCACGAGAGCATCTGTATCCTTTTTCTTGCTCACGGTATCAAATGAGTAGGCCGGATCGTGAGCCGGATGCTCGGCTGTCCTGCCTGAGGAGGAAAAAGATGGCAACTCTCCAAATTTACACAAGGCAATGGTGTCCGTACTGCGCGAAAGCCAAGGCCTTACTCAAATCCAAAGGACTCGCGTATGAGCAGCTCGATATCACCACAGACGAAAAGCTCCAACAGGAAATGGTGGCACGCTCTGGGCGACGGACTGTCCCACAAGTCTTTCTCGATGGCCAGTCGATTGGCGGTTATGATGACTTAGCCAATCTCAATGCAACCGGAGAATTGGACCGCCGCCTGGGCCTCAAAATCAAAACCGATCTGACCAAAGTTTATGATGTCGCGGTAATTGGTGCCGGACCGGCGGGATTGGCCGCCGCCATTTATGCGGTGCGTAAAAATTTATCAACCATTCTCGTTGCTTTTGATCTCGGCGGACAACTCGGGACTACGTATGAGGTGGCTAATTATCCAGGCTTTCAGCTCGTCACGGGACCGGATCTCGTACAGAAGTTCTTCGAGCACGTGAATCAGTATGGTATTGAAAACCGAGTTGGAGAGAAGGTCACAGAAATTCAGATCGATGGACGGATCAAAGTCATCAAGACGGCTTCTGGCCATGATGTTCGTGCCAAGACAGTTATCATCACTACTGGAGCACAGAAACGTAAGCTCAACATTCCGGGAGAAAAAGAGTTAGCCGGCAAAGGCGTAGTGTACTGCTCAACCTGTGACGGACCACTGTTCAAGAATCTGCGGATTGCCATTGTTGGTGGCGGGAATTCGGCGCTTGAAGCTGCTATCGAGATGGACGGTATTGCCAAGCAGGTTTATTTGCTCTCACGTGGAGAATGGACAGGGGACGAGATCCTCCAGGACAAGGTCAGGGCAGCGAAAAACGTTGAAGTCCTTACTGGTTACCAGCCGGTTGAAATTCACGGCAAAGAACGGGTTGAGGGATTCACCATTAAGAATCTGCAAAGCGAGGAAACGCGGCGTTTAGAGGTCGATGGAGTGTTTATCGAGGTCGGGTTGTTTCCCAACACGGATTTTGTCCTCGATTTGGTCGAAACCAATGAACGCGGGGAAATCAAGGTTGATCGACACGGCGCGACCGGCGTACGAGGTATTTTTGCCGCAGGCGATGCGACCGATAGTCACGATAAACAAATCATTATTGCCGCCGGCGAAGGGGCCAAAGCTGCTCTCGCGGCGTTTGAACATCTTGTGATGCAAGTCTGAGCAAACAGGAGAACAGCACGGTGGGGCGCGCTGCACGCGCTATTCTCCTCAGTTTCTTTTGGCGCGTGGTCCGCGCCGTTTACCAATCTCT
>Ga0187894_10000901_pt1 | contig 39563 bp, 50 predicted proteins | sample GBC1701081metaG_FD_136650 | JGI IMG/M metagenome (GOLD analysis project Ga0187894, IMG submission 136650) | White microbial mat communities from a lava cave in the Kipuka Kanohina Cave System on the Island of Hawaii, USA - GBC170108-1 metaG ... | reverse complement strand
CGGCCGGCGGGCGCTGCGGCAGCGACCCCGCAGCGAGGATCACCGCATCCGGCGCCTCGCTCGCGACGAAGTCGGGCGTGACGGTCTTGCCCTTGACGATGCTGACGCCTGAGCGTTCCGCCTCGCGCGTGAGATTGGTGATGATGCCGCCGAACTCGGCGCGGGCGGGGAGAAGCTGCGCCAGCCGCGCCTGGCCGCCGAGCTGCGTGTCCTTCTCATAGAGCGTCACCTGGTGGCCGCGCTCGGCCGCGACCGCCGCCGCCTTGAGCCCGGCGGGCCCGCCGCCTACCACCATCACGCGCTTCGCCCGCACCGCCTTGGGCTTCACCCCATAATCGAGCTCGCGTCCGGTCTCGGGATGCTGGATGCAGGAGATCGAGAGCCCGAGCTGGAAATGGCCGATGCAGGCCTGGTTGCAGGCGATGCAGGCGCGGATGTCGTCGGTTGCGCCGGCTTTCGCTTTGTTGGCCATTTGCGGATCGCAGATCATCGCCCGCGTCATGCCGCACATGTCGGCCGCCCCTTCGGCGATCACCTTCTCCGCCTCATGCGGCTGGTTGATGCGCCCCGCGACGAAGACGGGCTTGCCGATCGCCTGCTTGAGCTTCCTCGCATAGGGCGCCACATAGGCATTCTCGATCAGCATCGGCGGCACGATATGGATGGCGCCCCCTTGCGAGGCCGACGTCCCGGCGATGACATTGAAATAATCGAGATCGTCCTTGAGCAGGCGGCAGGCGCCGAGCGTCTCGTCCTCTTGCAAGCCATCGGCGTCGAGCTCATCGCCCGAGAGCCTGAGGCCCACGATGAAATCGGCCGGCACTTTCTTGCGCACCGCTTGCGCCGCCTCGCTGATGAAGCGGATGCGGTTCTCGAGCCCGCCGCCGAAGCGGTCGTCGCGGCGATTGACGCGCGGGTTGAGGAACTGCGCCGGCAGATAGCCATGGCTGCCGACGATCTCGACGCCGTCGGCGCCCGCTTCCGCCATGCGCCGGCCCACCTCGCCATAGCCCGTAATGATCTCCTCGACCATCGCCAGCGACATCGGCCGGGGCGCGGTGCGGAAGCGCTCGGAGGGCGAGAAGGAGGGAGCGTATGCCGCCTGCGCCACACCTTCGGGCCGGCCCAGAAGCTCGCGGCCGGGATGGAAGAGCTGCACGAAGACCTTGGTACCTTCCTTGTGGATAGCCTCGATCATCTTGGCGAATGGCTTGATGCAGGCATCCTCGGTGCCCATCAGCAGGTCGGTCGTGTAGCGCGCCGATTCATGCACGCCCACCACTTGCACGATGATGAGACCGGCCCCGCCCTTGGCGCGCGTCACGTGATAGGCGGTGAGCGCTTCCGACGGCAGGTAGTTCTGGGGCAGATAGGTGTCGTGGCCGGTCGAGAATATCCGGTTGCGGAACTCGGTACGCTTGACCTGGTAAGGGGTGAAGAGATGGGGAAAGAGCTTGGACATGAAGGGAACTAAGCAAAAAGCGCGCCTGCGCGAAAGAGCGCGGGCTTGCGGCTTCTTAGCCGTTCAGCCGCTCGAGCAGCAGCACCTCATCGCCCATGAAGGTGGCGCGGGCATATTCGCGGAAGCCGTACTTGGCGGCGAGGCGCAGCGAGGGCTGATTGGCGGGATCGATGATGCAGACGCTGCGCTCACACTTTTGCTTGTCGAGCCATTCGAGCGCGGCTGCGAGCGCTTCCGAGGCATAGCCCTTCCCATGGAAGTCGGGTCCGAGGACCCAGCCCACTTCCGGCACGCCGCGGATCGAGGGCTCGATCATGCGGTGGAAATCGGCGAAGCCGACATCGCCGGCGAAGCGGCCCGACGCTTTCTCCTCGACCGCCCAATAGCCATAGCCCAGAAGCGGCCAGAGGCCGCGATAGCGCAAGAGCCTGGTCCAGCATTCATCGGGCCGCATCGGCTTGCCGCCGATATAATGCGTCACCGCCTCCTCCGACCACATGGCCTTGAGCGCGGGAAAATCATCGACCGTATGCGCCCTCATCCTGAGGCGCTCAGTCTCCAGAACCGGCACATTCATCGTGGCTGGCTTTACCTGCTGCGGCCGTCGAATGGCTTGATTTTCACTTGACCGGGCTCGAAGCCTTCGACGCAGCGCATATTGATCGAGGCCATGGCGATGCCGTTCGGCGCCTTGGCTTCGCCGAAGGGACCGATGCCGCAGGACGGGCAGAAATGATGGCGGATGCGATGCGTGTTGAACGTATAGGTCGCGAAATCCTTCTCCGGCGTCTTCAGGACGAACTGGTCGCGCGGCACGAAAGCCAGGAGATGCGCGCGTTTCGCGCATAGCGAGCAATTGCATTCGATCACTTCCGCGACCGGCGCCTCGGTGTCGAATTCGAAGGCGATCCGCCCGCAATGGCATCCACCGCTATAATGCATGACTGTCCTCCTGCAACTTTTCCGGTCCCCTTAGCCTATCGCGCATCCAAAGGCGAATGTTCCTTTGCCAACACCTCGTCCGGCGCATATTCGTTGAAGCAGCCGAGATGCTGCTTGAATTCGCCGATCAGCCAGGCGGCCGCGGGGCCTGGATTGTGGTCATTGCGATGCATGGCATAGAGGGGTCCTCGCGCCTTGCTGAAGGATTCGAGCTCGAGCTCGACCAGCCGCCCTTTCGCCAGGTCCTCGGCGATCATCCAGGGCGGCAGGCTGCCCCAGCCGATGCCTGAGCGCAGCATGAGATGCTTGGTGTGCATGTCGGTCAGCCGCCAGGTGCGATAGGCGAAGACGCCGAAATCCTTGCCCGCTGTGCGCCGCGACGGGTCGGTGACGACGAGCTGGACATGGTCGCGCAATTCCTCTTGCGCCACCGCTCGCTTGAGACGGGCGAGCGGGTGATCGGGTGCGGCGACCGGCACCAGCGTCACATCGCCGATCTCGATGAGCCGCACATCGGCATCGGTGATGCCGCCGACGCCGATATCGGCCTCGCCTTTCACCACCTGATCGACGATGAGCCCGAGCGTGCCGACGCTGAGACGCAGCGTGACCGTCGGATACCTCGCTTCGAAGGCCTTGAGCACGGCGATGAGCACGGGTGCCGGCAGCGTCACGTCGATCGAGAGGGCGACCTCGCTTTCGAGCCCTCGGGCGTGGCTCTCGACGCGCGAGCGCAGGCGCTGCAGCACCCCGCTCATGCGTCGCGCATCCTCGAGCACGGCCTTGCCCATCTCGGTGAGCTGCGGCTCGCGGGTCCCTTCGCGCTCGAACAGCTTCACCTCGAGCTGCGCCTCGAGATTGGCGATGGTGTAGCTGATGACCGATTGCGCCCGGTTCAGCTTGCGCCCGGCGGCGGAGAAGCTGCCGGTCTCGGCAACGGCGAGCAGCACCTGGAGCTGGTCGAGGGTCGGATTGGGCTGCATAATCTATCCACTTAATAGATGGAACAGATAGGTATTATACCAGTTTTTACGATGGATGGACAGGCACATATTCACTTGCGTCAGTCAACCCAACGCGGAAACCCAATCATGTCCATCCTCCTCGTCACCTCGAGCCCGCGCGGCTCGGCCTCGCACTCGACCCGGATCGCGACCGAGCTCGCGCACAGGCTCGAGGCCGCCGATCCCGAGGCCACCCTCACGGTCAGGGACCTCGCCTCGAACCCCTTGCCCCATATCGATTCGGATTATTCGGCCGGCATCTACACGCCGCCCGAGAAGCGCAGCGACCGCCAGGCCGAACTGGTCGGCGTCTCGGATGAGGCGGTCGATCAGCTCTTCGCCGCCGACACGATCATCCTCGCCACCGGTCTCATCAATTTCAACATTTCCTCGACGCTCAAATCCTGGATCGACCATGTCGCTCGCGCCGGCCGCACCTTCTCCTATGGCAAGGACGGGCCCAAGGGCCTGGTGACCGGCAAGAAGGTCTATGTCGTGCTGGCGTCGGGCGGCGTCTATTCGGAAGGGCCCGCCATTCAGCTTGACCATGCCATCCCCTATTTGCGCACCGCGCTCGGCTTCATCGGCCTGACCGATGTCGAGATCATTCGCGTGGAAGGGGTCGGCATGGGCCCGGAGGCCACTGACGCCGCGTTGAAGAAGGCGACGGACCGGGTCAATGCCTTGGCCTTGGCATCGAGGGCGTCTGACCTCGGCGCCGCCGTCGCCGCCTAACTCTCGAAACTTGGCAGTCCTCGGAGCGCTTCCCGCCAAAGGCCTGCCCCGGACTGATCCGGGGTTGCTCGACTTTGGCGATAAGGAAGCGCCCACACAAAAACCGAGCGTTCCCGTCCGGCCCAGTCCGGACGGGAACCGCTCGGCACTTTTTAGCCGGAGCGGCGTTGTCTTTACATGGCGAAGGAACCCGCCATCGCCCAAGACTATTCCGGCGCGTCGAGCCTCGCCGAATTGCGCCGCGAGGCGGCCGATTGCCGCCGCTGTCCCCTGTACAGGAACGCCACCCAGACCGTTTTCGGCGAAGGCGCCGCCCATGCGGCGATCGTCTTTGTCGGCGAGCAGCCGGGCGATCAGGAAGACCGCCAAGGCAAGCCTTTCGTCGGTCCGGCGGGCAAGATCTTCGACCGCGCACTTGTCGAGGCCGGCATCGAGCGCAAGGACACCTATGTCACCAATGCGGTCAAGCATTTCAAATTCGAGCCGCGCGGCAAGAAGCGCTTGCACAAGCGGCCCGACCGCAGCGAGATCGAGGCCTGCCGCTGGTGGCTCACGGCCGAGATCGCGTTGATCCGGCCCAAGGTCATCGTCGCTCTGGGCGCCACCGCCGCGCGCGCTTTGAGCGGGAAGGCGCTCACCATCGGCAAATTGCGCGGGCAGCCCCTCGAGCTCATGGGCCACAAGGGCTTCGTCACCGTCCATCCCTCTTATCTTCTGCGCATGCCGGACCAGGCGGCGCGCCGGCTGGAATACCGCAAATTCGTCGCCGATCTCCGCCTCATCGCGCGCCATACCGCCGTGAAACAGATCGCCGCCTGAGGATGCTAATCGCCGATCAGATGCAGCAGGATCTTGCGCCGGTGCGGCCGGGCACGATGCTCGAACAGATAGATGCCTTGCCAGGTTCCGAGCCCGAGTTGGCCGCCTGCAACGGGAACGGTGAGCGACACTTGCGTCAAGGCCGTTCTGATATGGGCCGGCATGTCGTCGGGGCCTTCGCTTCTATGGGTGATCCAGCCGGCATTTTCCGGCACGACGCGGCGGAAGAATTCGACGAGGTCGCGGCGCACATAGCGCATCCCGGCGAAGTGGAATCACTTCGCCGAAAAGGATTCGCGCCAAACCAATATCTGGAGCAAATCCTTGTCGCCAAAGTCTTCAACTTTGGCGGGATTTGCTCTAGGGATCGGCATTCTCCTGGATCAGCAGCGAGGCCGATGTGTGCTGCACGAAGAGCGTGAGCTGGCCGGTGACGATACCGCTCCGTTCGATGAAATACTGCACGTCGCGGGTGACCTCGTAGAGGCCCTGCCCTCGCGTTGCGACGATGATCTCGTCCTGGAACTGCCGCATGCCGGAAACCATGTTGAACCTCACGCGTTATTCTCGGCTATCGACGGGAGGATGTGAATGGCTACGGATCGTGTTAATCACAAGGATTGGGTTGTCGTGACCGATGGCGGGCGGGCGCTCGTCCTGCGCAATGACGGCGATGCGCGCAATCTGCTGCTCACCGTCCTGCGCAAATACGGCCAGAATGTACCGCCGACGCGCGAACTCGGCACCGACAAGCCCGGCCGCACCCATGCGCGCGTCGGGCCGGGGCGCGCCGCGATGGAGCCGACCGATTTCCATCAGCAGGAAGAGGACCGGCTGATGGCGGATGTCGCGGCCGATCTTGCCGAGGATCTGCGGCGGCAGAAATTCTCGACCCTCGTGGTCGCCGCCGCACCCGCGGCTCTCGGCGCCTTGCGCAAGGCGATGAGCCACGAATTGCGCAAGGCGGTCGTCGCCGAGCTGCCCAAGGACTTCACCAACATGAATCTGGTGAAACTCGGCAGCGCCCTGAGCCACGCGCTGGAAGCGGCGTGAAACGCCGCCCTCCTTCCCCCTTGCGGGGAAGGTGGCGCGAAGCGCCGGATGGGGGTCCGCCTCACACCGGCTGCCGCCCTCCGGCCGTGAACCCCAGATAGGCCAGGAACCCGGCGATGAGCGCCGCGATCCAGCTCGGCCAGACGGGCATGATCTCGCCGCCGACCGCGATCTCGAAGCCGCTGATGGCGCGCAGGAGCTGCAGGAGCGCGATGATGGCGAAGACAGCGGCGGCCAGGCGCGAATAATGCTGGGCGGTCATGCGAGCCTCCTGTAACGCGGGATCCGACAATAGCATCGGCCCGAAAAGTGTGCGCGGTTTTCGGACACGCCGATGCGTACATACACGAGAACCACGGCCCTTCTCGGCGGACGAGCTAACCCTTGCCGAACATCCTTTCGCCCTGCTCGTCGATGATCTGGCGGCCTTTCGACAGAGAGAGATCGGCCGCCTCCTCGATCGTCGAGAACCGGTCGGCGCGGACGAACTTGTATTCCTTTGTCTCGCCTTCGATCTCCTTCACGATCGTGCCGGCCGTCTGATACTGGCCGCCGTCCTTGTAGGGCGTCGCGCGGATGATGAAGCCCTTGTGCTCGGCTTCCTTGGCGGTGGCGGCGGGACCGCCCGACGCCTCCGCCTTGCCGCCGCCAAGCCCGAAGAGCGATTTCAGAAAGGACATGGGATTCCTCTTGATTGATGGGCCGCAGATTGGACCAAGGGAGCCCTCCTTGCAATCTTCTTGCAAAAACACGAGCATGGCGGGATGACAGGTGACATCGAGGCCGAAGGCGAGCGCTTTCTGAAGGAGTTCAGCCCCGCGGGTGAGGCCGCCCGGAGCACGCTTCGTCCGAAGGGGCAGGAACTGGCGCAGCGCATCCATTCCGCGGCGGTCCATCTCAGCATGGGCAAGGCGACGGAGTTCTCGCCCGACATACCCAAGCTGTTTCTCCTCGCCGCCAAGGTCGCCTTCCTGGCTTTTGGGCGAGGTGCGCGCGAGCTCGAGCCCTTCGAGCGCGACGTCCGGTATTATGCCAGTTTCCACCCGCCCGATCCCATCGTCGCCGCCTATGACGCCTTCATGCGGACGGCGTCATGAGGGGTGTTGAATCTTCCGCTGCGCGGTAGTACCAATAGATCATAGTCGAGGATATGAGCTGATGAAGAACACATCCGTGGTGCTCGGCAAGGAACACACGGCATTCATAAAGAAGCAGGTGCGCAAGGGCCGCTTCGGCTCGGCGAGCGAAGCCGTGCGCGCCGGCCTTCAGCTGCTTGAAGAGCAGGAATTGCGGATGGAACGCTTGCGCAATGCGCTGGAGGAAGGTGAAGCGAGCGGCGAACCGACGCCCTTTGATATGGAAGAATTCATCGCGGAGAAGAAGAAAAAACACGCGCGATGATGCGGCTCCGGCTCAGTGACCCTGCCCGAGCCGATCTAGACGGTATATGGGAGTACACGGCGCGACGGTGGAGTGTTGATCAGGCGGAAGCCTACCTGCGCGCAATCAATCAGGCCCTGGCACTATTGCGAGACAACCCGCGGCTTGGACGTAATGCAGGTGGCGTGAAACCAGGATACTTCAAATTCCCAGCCCTATCGCATGTCATCTATTACAGACTGCCATCCGGCACGCTCGACGTCATCCGCGTCCTCCACAAGAGCATGGATGCGGAGCAGCATTTGTGATTCTCTCCATCGGAGTTCCCATGCGACGGCTTCTGATCGCTCTCTCCTGTCTCCTATTGACGAGTATTGCCCACATTGCGGACGCCCGCGAGCAGTCGGACGCGCCTGATATCGAGATCATCGGCTTCTCGCCTGACGGACGCTATTTCGCCTATGAGCAATATGGCTTCGACCTGGCGGCGGGCGCGCTCGATGCGGCGGTGTTTGTCGTCGATCGCCGGACCAACAAGCAGGCCAAGGGCTTTCCCTTCGGCTTCATCGCCAGCGAGCTCGATGATGCCGGCGAGCCTCTGCGGGTCGGCGGCCATGACGTCGATCTCAAGAAGCTCCAGACCGGAGACGACCTGCCCGACCTGGCGAAGATCAGGAAGCTCGTGCGCGACAAGGCGGCCAAGAAGCTCAAGGCGCTGCAGATCGGCACGCAGGGCCGCCGCATTGCCGGCACGCCCATGACCCAGCGCTCGCCCATGGGCGACAAGACGACACCGCTCAAATTCGTCGTCTGGCCGACCATACCGAGCGCCATTCCCGACCAGCAGCTGATCTATACGATCGATGCCGAGGTCAAGGACGTGATCGAGGATTGCGTCAATGCCGCGCCGCCTAAGCGCGATGTGCCGGTCACGTTCGAGATCATTGCGGAGCGCACATATCCCGAGACGAAGACCGTGGCGAAGAAGGAACAGCCTTTTCCGATGCCGCTTGCCAAGGATGATTGCCCGGCGGGCCTCTGGATCAGCGACATCATCGCGCCGCCTGACACGGCCCACGAGAAACCGGTAGTGATGGTCGTCTTCCTCGCCGGCACCTGGTCATCCGCCGTCGATGGCGCTCAATATCACGCCACTTTCATCGAGATGCCGGAGGGAGAGTGAGCCGAACCTGGCCAGATCGGTTATTGGGCTTCGCGCATTCTGCAGGACCAGACGGCTAGTTTCCCTCTCCTGGGGGGTTGCTCTGGTGGGGCACTCGGTCGGGTGTCCCAGCCTCATCCCCCTGCATTGCAGTGCGTAAGCTCTTCGGGCGCATGTCAGTCCAGTTGGCGTCGATGAAGTCGAGGCAAGCTCGGCGACTGTCCGCCGGGTGAACGATCCGCCACCCGGCGGGAACATCGATGTGAGCCGGCCAGAGCGAATATTGCTCGTCCTCGTTCACCAACACGAGAAACGTGCCGTTTTCATCGTCGAAGGGGTTGGTCATAAGACTTCCACATCAGTTGGTTCCCGCCCCAATATGAAGAGCAGATCTAGCCAATAGCAAGGGCGAACGGGTCAGGCGTCAGACCGCCTTCATCGAGATGCCGGGAGGAGGAATTAGCCTAGCCTGCGATCATCAATGCCGCAGTAATTCCCGCATCCGCGTGAAGACATGGTTGCAGCTCTCGTGATCATTCATCAGCTCGAGCTCGACGGACCGCGCAAGGATTTCAAAGGTCGAATCGTGAAAGCCGAAAATGAAATGGCGCAGACTGTTGAACATTTCCTTGGTATGCGCTGGATGAACACTATTCATCCGTTCCATTTGGGCGATCCAACTGGAATTCCTCACCTCGAAAATTGCAAATGAGCGAAAGCCGTGAGGCTTAAGAGGATGGCCGTGATATGCTTCCTCATTCGGGAACCCGAACATGTGAGAATGTACGGCCCGGAAGCAGAAAACCGCATAGACATCCGAGCCATGTGTCTTGTCGGAGTGATTTCGGGCTTGAGCCAGTTCAGCCTCAGTCGGCTGTTCGACCCAATACGACATCACAACCGCGTATTCGTCGGCAACAATGAGCGGGTGAGGCGCGCCCGGAGTGATCGCGGGCCACTCCTCGATCTGGATGACCGTGTCTTTCCCGACAGGATAGATTTTTGTCCCCCTGTGGCGAAACTCAATTGTCGAGGAAACTCCTGAGCTTCCTTGACCGGCTCGGATGCTTGAGCTTGCGCAGCGCCTTCGCTTCGATCTGGCGGATGCGTTCGCGGGTCACCGAGAACTGCTGGCCGACTTCTTCGAGCGTGTGATCGGTGTTCATGCCGATGCCGAAGCGCATGCGCAGCACGCGTTCTTCGCGCGGCGTCAGCGAGGCCAGCACACGCGTCGTCGTCTCGCGCAAATTCGCCTGGATCGCCGCATCGATCGGCAGGATGGCGTTCTTGTCCTCGATGAAGTCGCCGAGATGCGAGTCTTCCTCATCGCCCACCGGCGTCTCGAGCGAGATCGGCTCCTTGGCGATCTTCATCACCTTGCGCACCTTCTCGAGCGGCATCGAGAGTTTCTCCGCCAGCTCCTCCGGCGTCGGCTCGCGGCCGATCTCATGCATCATCTGGCGGGACGTGCGCACGATCTTGTTGATCGTCTCGATCATATGCACCGGGATGCGGATGGTGCGCGCCTGGTCGGCGATCGAGCGGGTGATCGCCTGCCGGATCCACCAGGTGGCGTAGGTCGAGAATTTGTAGCCGCGGCGATATTCGAATTTGTCGACCGCCTTCATCAGGCCGATATTGCCCTCCTGGATGAGGTCCAGGAACTGCAAACCGCGATTGGTGTATTTCTTGGCGATCGAGATCACGAGCCTGAGGTTCGCCTCGACCATTTCCTTCTTGGCGATGCGGGCTTCGCGTTCGCCCTTCTGCACCATGGCGACGATGCGGCGGAATTCCGGGATCTGGAGTCCCGTGGCGGTGGCGAGCTCGTGAATCTCCTCGCGGATGACGCGGATCGATTCCTTCTCGTCATTGGCGAATTTCTTCCAGCCGAACTTGGCGAGCCGGCCGACGCGGCGCAGCCATTCGGGATTGAGTTCCTCGCCCTGATATTCCTTCAGGAACACATCGCGCGGCACCTTGTAGGTCTCGGCCAGGCGCATCAGGCGCCCCTCGAGAGCGTTGAGGCGCTTGTTGATGTCATAGAGCTGGTCGACGAGGGCCTCGATGCGCGCATTGTTGAGCGACAGCGACTTCACATCGACGATGATCTCGTCGCGCAATTTCTTGTAGCGGCGCTCCTGCGAGGGTGACAGCGCGGTCTTGTCGCCGACTTCCTGGTCTTGCAGCTTGCGCAGCGACTTGTAGGTCTTGGCGATGCGGTCGAAGGTCTCGAGCACTTGCGGCTTGAGCTCGGCTTCCATGGCCGAGAGCGAGACGCCCGGATCATCGTCTCCTTCGTCGTCCTCTTCCTCGACCTGCGGCTTGTCGAAATCTTCCGGCGACAGCACATCGCCATATTCATCGTCGCGGCGCATGGCGCGGCGCGGCTCCGGCTTCTTGATGGGTTCGGGCTTCTTGGGCTCGGCGAGCTTCTCGTCCGACATCACCGGCTGCTTGTTCTTGGCATCCGGGCCGGCATAGGTCGCTTCGAGATCGATGATGTCGCGGAGCAGGATCTTGCCTTCATTGAGCTCGTCGCGCCAGATGATGATCGCCTGGAAGGTCAGCGGGCTTTCGCACAAGCCCTGGATCATCGCCTCGCGGCCGGCCTCGATGCGCTTGGCGATGGCGATCTCGCCCTCGCGCGACAGGAGCTCGACCTGGCCCATCTCGCGCAGATACATGCGCACCGGATCGTCGGTGCGGTCGGCCGGCGTCTTCTCGGCCTCGACCTTGATGGGGAGGTTTTCGGAAGGCTCCGGCTCTTCGTCCTTGGCGGTCTTGGCGGTGTCGTTGCCCTCTTCCTCGCTCTCGACAACATTGATGCCCATCTCGTTGAGCATCGACATGATGTCTTCGATCTGCTCAGGGCTCGTCTCATCCGAGGGGAGGACGGAATTGAGCTCGTCCAGCGTGACGTAGCCGCGCTGCTTGGCGGCCCGGATCATGCGCTTCACGGCCGCATCGGTCAGATCGAGAACGGGGGAATCCTGACCCTCGCCCGGGGTCTCCTGGGCTTCCTGCTCTTCGGCCGGCGGCGGAGCTTCGTTCTCTTCGTTCTGCGGTTCGCGCATCTGGGCTCGGGCCATGCGTCGCCTATCCTTCTCGTCTCAACTGATTCGGGGGCCGTCTGCGGTTTTATCCGCCGGCCCCTTAACCTGGTCCTAACCGTACCGGCACGGGGTCAGGAAAAGCTCGATGCCGGTCTTCCTCACCATACGCGCCACGACCAAATGTCTGCCCCTAGAGTGGAGTCGCATCGCGCCCCGAGGCCTCGCCGAAGCCCTCGACATGGGCTTCCATTCCGGCATGAGATGCTAGCTCTTCGCGTATCTGATTGAGCACGCTGAGCTTTTCCTCCGTCGGATCGGCGGCGAATTGGGCCTCGGCAGCTTGCAGCTCCCGATCAAGGGTCACGCTTTTCCTATGCAGGGCGAACATCTGACGAAGCGCTGTCCGGGCGTCCGCAGACGCAGCACCGGGGTTCAGGAACCATTCGTTCAGACGTGCCGCCTGACTTTCAAGGCGGGCCAAAACCGGCCCAAAACCTTGATCGTTCAAGTGGTCCTTGACAGCCGATCCGTCAAGACCTTCTGCCAAGGCGGCCATATCTATGATTTGCCGCTTGAGCGAGTCAAGTTCGGGGGCGGAAAACTCCGCTGCGGCATAATCGTCCAGAAAATCGTGCAGAAGCTCGGGGTGGTTGACAATCCCTAGGAGTAAAAGCCGCTCCCGGCGCTCCTGTTCCTGCTGGCGGCTGCGCTGCGCCAGTGGACTGGCCCTGAGCGCCTGGCTGGGAGGTGCCGAATAATCATGCGGCAGAGGCCTCGCCCGGGGGCCGCGCCGTGCTTTGATCATCGGCTTGGCGGGCGTGAAATTGGACCGGCCGCGGCCAAAACCGCGCAAGGAGGGCCCGCCTTGCGGCGCCAGGTGCCGGGCGAGCCGCGCCTTGAAGTCCTCCCCATAATAGCGTCTCACCGTGTCATCGCCGATCTCGCGCACCAGGCTCGACAGCCTCACCTCGAAGGAAGCCCGTCCGTCCGGCGTGTCGATACGCGCCTGATCGGCCTCGCGGTTCCACAAGATGTCGGCGAGCGGCCGCGCCTCGGCGATCACCGCCTTGACCGCATCGGCGCCGCTCGTCTTGAGAAGATCGTCCGGATCCTGGCCCTCCGGCAGCAGCGCGAATTTGAGCGAATGGCCGGGCTTGAGCAGCGGCAGAGCGAGGTCGAGGGCGCGATAGGCGGCCTTGAGCCCGGCCTCGTCGCCATCGAAGCAGAGCGTCGGCTCGGGCGCCATGCGCCACAACAGCGCCAGCTGGTCGCTGGTCAGCGCCGTGCCGAGCGGCGCCACCACATGGCCGAGACCTGCGCGATGCAGCGCGATCGCATCCATATAGCCTTCGACCGCGATGATCTCGCCCGACTGGTGCGCGAGCACCCGCGCCTTGTCGAGATTGTAGAGGACGAAGCCCTTGTGAAAGAGCGTCGTCTCTGGAGAATTCAAGTATTTGGCGAGCGCGTCCTTGGAGAGCGCCCGGCCGCCAAAGGCGATCACCCGCCCGCGCGGATCGCGGATCGGGAACATCACCCGTTCGCGGAAGCGGTCATAGGCGACGGGAATGTCATCGCCGCTGATGACGAGCCCCGCTTCCGCCATCTGCTCGACGGTGACGCCCTTGTCGGCAAGCCTCGTGCGCAAAGCCGAGCGGTCGTCCGGCGCATAGCCCAGACGGAACTCCTGCTGGATGACGACGGAGAGACCCCTGTCGGCCAGATAGCCGCGCGCTTTGGCGCCCTTGGCGCTCTGCAGCATCTCCTCGAAGAATTTTGCCGCGAGCTCCATCACGTCATAGAGCGTGGTGCGCAGTTTCTCACGCCGCTCATCCTCTTCCGAGACCTGCGGCATGGGAAGGCCCGCTTCCTGGGCCAGGCGCTCGACCGCCTCCGGGAAGCTCACGCCTTCCTTCTCGGTCAGGAAGGTGAAGATGTCGCCCGAGGCCTTGCAGCCGAAGCAGTGATAGCGCCCCTTGCGGTCATCGACATGGAAGGACGCCGTCTTCTCATTATGGAAGGGGCAGCAGGCCCAGAAATCGCCGCGCCCGAAATTGGATTTGCGCCGGTCCCACTGCACCCTTTTTCCCACGACGGACGAAGCCGACACGCGGGCACGGATCTCATCGAGGAAAGTGGGCGGGAATCTCATGATCCGGTCTAACAACCATAAAGCCTCAGGCGAATCTCATCGCAAATCCGCCAGTGCACAGGCTTTCAACAGATACAGAAAAAAGCGGCGAACAAAAGGAGAAAGTTCTGCCGCTAGCCCTTCCCTTGCGTTTCCGGCTTGGACGGACGTCGCGAAAGCCGCCAATTCTCCGCCAGCGCCTCGGGAATATCGACAGTATCGATTTGATCGTCGGGCAGGTTCTTGAGCCTCGCGAGCATCTCAAGCTCGGCTTCGCTAAGTTTTCGCTTCATAGCGCTTCCTTCGGGCTGTCGGCGGACGGCTTGCGTCGCAGCAATCTCCGGATCGTCCTCACCGCAAACCAGCAGAAAAGGACGACCACCCCCACGGCCACGAAAGGCACCGACAGCGCCAGGAGCGAGACGAGCGTCGCCCCGCCGAGCTCGCCCGTGGCGATCACCGGATTGCCGAGCCCGCCGGTGAGCACCGTGGAATTGGCCCGGATGAGCGTAGTGACGCCTTGCGTGATGCCGGCGGCGCCGCCGCCCGCAATGACGGCCGCCGTCCATTTGATGAGCGGCGGCAGGTCGGCCATCACCGCGGCCGAGACGAGCGTCCCGGCGATGAGCGCCGACGGCGTCGCGATCGTGTCGAGCAGGTTGTCGACGCCCGGAATATAGTAGGCCAGCACCTCGGCCAGCGCCGCGACGCCCAGCATGATGACCGCGGCCGGCGTGCCGATCCATGAAAAGCCCTCGCTCACCGGAATATAGCCGCCATAGGTGGCGATGCTGGTGATGAGCAGCGGCAGGAAAACCCGGAAGCCCGTGGCCGCCGCGAGCCCGACGCCCAGCGCGACCGACATGGCGAGATCAAACGGTGTCATGGCCATCGCTCCACAATTCAAGCGATTATATAGGCAATCACCGGCTTAATCCCTTAAGATTTATGGGGGAGCTTGCGTCCCTCGCTCCCCGGTGGCCACCACCCCTATTCGACCCATTGCGGCGCATGCGGGATGGTCGCGCATTGCTCAGTGTCATGATTGATCCACAGCTGCGCTTTTTCCGACTTGATGATCCGATCGATCTTGTCCATGGAGGCTTTCGTCTGTTCGGCGTCGAAGTTGAATTCCGGCACGCGCCGATGGACGAAGTTGCTCTCGAAATGCGCGACATCACCGCTCAGTATGATGATGCCCGATTTGGGCAGACGCACGCTGAGCGACGAGTGGCCCGGCGTATGCCCCGGCGTCGAGAGGAGGCGGATCGATCCGTCGCCGAACACGTCATGGTCGCCGTCGACGATTTCCGTCGGATTATCGCGCAGCGTTTCGTAGAGCTCAGGCGAGAAGCCGTGCTCCGCGAAATCGGGACCGAACATCGCCTCATATTCCTTCCTTTGCACGATCCACTTCGCTTTCGGAAACAGCCGGGTGTTTCCGACATGGTCGAAATGAGCATGGGACAGGATCAGCAGGGAGATGTCGCCAGGATCGACGCCGATCTCCGCGAGCTGCGACACGAGCGTTCGCGTCACGACGCCGCGAATGCCATGGGCGATGACCTCACCGCCCGGCACATTCACAAGCGCATCGCCAGTGCCTGTATCCCACAGGATCCATTGGCCGGCACGACGAATGAGATAGGCGTTGCAGCTGAGGCTCAAAGGCTTGCCGACATCGATGCCCGGTGAATAGATGGAGGCGTCGGCAACTTCCGCAATCCCCCCGTCGAGATCATAGATTCGTTCGACTGGTGTCACCACGATCGGTCTCCTTCCTTGCCATCAATGCCATGTGCAGTTTGCCGGCACCAGACCGGTGCTGACCGAACGCTATGCGCCCCGCGCATGGTATCCGCGCGAGGCTCTGCTCTGGCGCCCGGACGATCGGTCTGCGACCATCCCACTCTATGGAAAGACCCGATTGGTATTATGACGATCTGAAGCAAGTCGGCACCGACTTCGCCGATGCGCGGGAAGTCGCGACCTATGACGAGCGCCAGACTGACGATCTGGCCAAGGACGCAGCGCTTCTCGAAAAGCTCGGGCTCGAGGCCTCCGCCACGCTCGCCGATATCGGCTGCGGCACCGGTCTTCTCGCTTGCGCTGCGGCGAAGATCGCGCGCACGGTGCACGCCATCGACATTTCGCTCCCCATGCTCGCTGCAACGCGCCGGCGCGCCGAGGCCCTGCGGCTTTCCAACATCACGACCGAGCAAGCGGGCTTCTTGTCTTTCGCAGCGCCCGAAGCGACCCTAGACGTCATCACCACGAAATTCGCTTTGCATCATCTGCCCGATCAATGGAAAGGTGTCGCCCTCGATCGCATGGCTAAGGTGCTGAAGCCCGGCGGCACGCTCTTCATCCGCGATGTGGTCTTCTCCTGCCGCTCGGCCGAACTGCCCGAAACCGCCGAAGCCTGGATCGCCTGGATGCTCGCCAATACCGGCTATGACCGCGCGACCGTCGCCTGTCATCTGCGCGATGAGCACTCGACCTATGGCTGGATCATGGAAGGCCTCATCAAGCAGGCCGGTTTCGATCTCGTGTCGGCCGAATATTCGAACGGCGTCTATGCCGACTACCTGGCCCGGAAGCCCCGTCCCCGATGAACAGCCCGTCAACGCCGGCCGGCCGGCCGCTCTGGCTCGTGCTGGCGCCCTTGATCTTCCTCGTTCTGTGGTCGGGCGGCTTCAGCGTCGCCAAGCTCGGCATCAGGCATGCCGAGCCTCTGACCTTCCTCGCATTGCGCTATGTCATCGTGCTCATCATCCTCGCCCCCTTCGCCATCGCCCTGAAGCCGCAATGGCCGCGCACGCTGACGCAATGGTTCCACATCGCGATGGTGGGCTTTCTGATCCAGGCCGTCTATTTCGGCCTGAGCTATCTCGCCTTCTACGCCAAGGCTTCGTCGGGCACCGTCGCCATCATCGTCTGCCTGCAGCCGATCCTGGTCGGCCTCGCCGCACCCTACTTCGCGCGCGAGCGGGTGAGCGGGTTGCGCTGGCTCGGCCTCGTTCTGGGTCTCGCGGGTGCGGCGATCGTGATACTCGCCCAGTCCGCGATCAAGGCCGAGACGACCTTCGGAATCCTCTGCGCCTTTGGGGCGCTTCTCGGCATCACCGGCGGCACGTTGTGGGAGAAGCGCTTCGGCACCAATCATCATCCGATCGTGTCGAACATGATCCAATATGTGGCCGGGCTCGCCTGCATCTTGCCTCTGACCCTTGCCACCGAGAGTATGCATGTCGATTGGAGCTCGCCCGAATTCCTGGCCGCCCTCGCTTATCTCGTCATCGGCAATTCACTGATCTCGATGACTTTGCTTCTGGCGATGATCCGCGCCGGCGAGGTGTCGCGCGTCTCGTCGCTGTTCTATCTCGTGCCGCCGGTCGCCACGCTGATGGCCTGGCCGCTGCTCGGCGAGACGATGGCGCCGCTCGCCTGGCTCGGCATGGCTGTCGCGGCGGCAGGGGTCGCGATTGCGAGCCGCAAGGCGGCGTGAGATAGTTATAGAATTAACAAAGGAGGCTTGTCAGATGAAAGTTCTTTACACCGCACATGGAAGTGCAACCGGCGGACGCGACGGCCAGGGCCGCACCGATGACGGCAAGGTCGATGTCAAGCTGACACTGCCTAAGGAAATGGGTGGATCGGGCACCGGCACCAATCCCGAGCAGCTGTTCTCGGTCGGCTATTCCGCCTGCTATCTGGGCGCGCTCAAATTCGTTGCCGGCAAGGAGAAGGTCAAGGTCTCGGACGACGCCAAGGTGTCGGCCAATGTCAGCATCGGCGAGCGCGACGACAAGCAGGGCTTTGGGCTCTCCGTGGCGCTCGAGGTGAGCCTCCCCGGCGTCGACAAGGCCAAGGCCGAGGATCTCGTCACGAAGGCCCATGTCGTGTGCCCCTATAGCCACTCGATCAAGGGTAATGTCCAGGTCACGACCAAGGTCGTGTGAGCGTCGCCGTCGTCTTCGCGAATCCTCAGGCTTCGCGAAGACCGGCTAATCCCCGCCTGAGGTGTGACCGTCAGTCGGCGCGCTGCCGGGATAAGTGCCGTCCGGCTGTTTGATCGCATCGACCTTGTAGCCCAGCCAGAAGGCCCTGGCGACAAAGGCGATAATCACGACCGCGCCGCATGCCATGAGCCAGTCATACGCCGTCATTGCAACACCCGATCGCTGTGATTTCTCGACCAAACATACCAGAAACCGCGATCGGGCGCGATGGCTTGAGACTCCGTCGGATTTGTCCTATCGGCTATGACTTCAAACAGCCGGGACATCATCGTGCTCTTGCAAATCGCTTTCGACAAACCGGAGCACCTCGCTCTCCTGCCCCAGGTGAAGCCTTTCGCCGACATCATCGAGATCGGCACGCCGGTGCTGAAGCGCTTCGGCATCTCGGCCATCGTGACGGCGCGCGAGCTGTGCCCCGATGTCATGGTGCTCGCCGACACCAAAACCGTCGATGGCGGCGCGCTCGAGGCCGACATGGTGTTCGGCGCCGGTGCCGCCTTCATGACGGTTCTCTCTTGCGCCTCGAAGGCGACGCATGAGACAGTCGGCAAGCGGGCTGAAGCTTTCGGCGCCACCGTCATCGTCGATACGATCACCGAATCCGGCAAAGCAGAGCTTCTGCCGCAAGATGCCGTCTTCCCGGAAAGCTTCGGCTATGTCGCCGTTCATTCGCCGACCGATGCCCGCCTCGCCGGCAACAGATCGACATCGCATATCGATGCCGTGAGGGAGATGCACAAGCGCGGCTTCCGCGTCTCGCTCGCCGGCGGCATCGGTCCGGATACGCTTTCCTCCGTCATCGCGGTTGAACCCGAGATCGTCGTCGTCGGCACGGCGATCACGGAATCGTCCAGTCCCAAAGAGGTGTCCCAATGGATTCGCGAGAGATTGCCCAATCCCGGCCGTGGCTGGCCGTGGGACAGGAAATAGCCGGCCTCCTGGCGCGCATAGATCCGCAAGCCTTCGCTCAAGTCGTCGATGCCTTCCGCGACCCGGCGCAACGCTGGTTCTTCTCAGGCCAAGGCCGCTCCGGCCTCGTCGCGCAGATGGCGGCAATGCGCTTCATGCATCTCGGGCGCCAGGTGCATTTCGTCGGCGAAGTGTCGGCACCCTCGATCCGCAAGGGCGATGCGCTCCTCGTCATCTCAGGGAGCGGTGAGACGCCGGTCAGCGTCGGTTTCGCCCGCATCGCCAAGGCGGAAAGCGCCAAGGTGGTGACGCTGACGCACAAGCCCAAGGCGATGCTGGCCCAGATCGCCGATGTCGTCCTTCCCGTGCCGGTCGAGGAGACCCGCCAATTCGGCGGCAGCCTGTTCGAGCAATCCTGCCTGCTCCTGCTCGATGGCGTCATATTGAGCCTCACCGGCGACATGCCGGACGCCCACGGCGTGATGCTTCATCGCCACACCAACCTGCAGTGAGCCGATGGCGAGCCTGTGTTTCAAATTTCCCCCTCTCCCGTTGCGAAGCAATGGGAGAGGGTGCCCGAAGGGCGGGTGAGGGCTCTTTGTTTCGGCAAGCATCACTCGTTGAGATCAGAGCGCACCGCACGAAAAAGCCCTCATCCGGCCTTCGGCCACCTTCTCCCACGCTGCGCGCGGGAGAAGGGAAATGACTGAGAGACTGCGCACCGTCAGCATTGGCGATGGCATCATCGATGCGGTCGAGCTCGAAGGTAGCACCGTCAATTATCTCCCGGGCGGTGCGGCGCTCAATCTCGCCGTCGGCCTCGCGCGATGGGGCCTCGCCTCCGGGCTCGTGACGCGCTTCGGCAGCGATCGTTACGGCTTCCTCATCGCACGCTATTTACGCGAGGAGAATGTCACGGTCGTCAATCCGCCCAATGTCGATTTCACCGGCATCGCTTACTCGCGCCGCCGCAACGGCGAGCCCTTTTACGAATTCTCAAGCCAGATGTTCCGCCGCCGCATCGTCTTCACGAGCGCGGTGATGGCGGCGCTCGAAGCCGCCGACGCGGTCGCGGTCAATTCATTCCCTTTCGACGATCACCGGCAGACCGAAGCGCTGGTCGCAGCACTCGCCAAGGCGAGGGCTTATCGTCATCGATCCCAATCCGCGCCCGAGGCTCATTGCCGACATGGTGGCCTATCGCGCGGGCGCTGAGACGGCGATGGCTCGAGCCGCGCTTGTCAAGGTGAGCGATGAGGATATAGCTCTCTTCTATGGCGACGACCGGAAGGAGGCGGTAGCCCGGCTTTTCGGTCTCGGCATCGAAACCCTGTTGCTCACCCATGGCGCCCAAGGGGCGAGCCTTCACACCAGGTCCGGCATCACCGTCGCCGTGGACATCGCCCGGCAGGCGAAGCCCATCGTCGACACGATGGGCGCCGGCGATGCGACGCTCGCCACGGTGATCGCCATGATCCTGCGCCAGGGCATGCCACGGGATGAAGGCGATTGGCGCCACTATCTCGAGAGCGCCATGCAGGTCGCGGCGGCAACCTGCGCCCATGCAGGCGGCGGGCTGATCCTGCCGGAGGGCTTGCTATCGCGGGCCAGGCCGTGAGATTTGGGAAATCTCAGCGTGGGATGGCGTGTCTCGGGCTTGATCGCGCGGCGCGCCAGCGGCGCTGGAAATTCCCTGCTCCGCACGACTTTAGGTCACTAAGTTCTTGATATTGCTCAAGGCGGATTTTTTTTGCGAAAATTCCCTGATAATCCCTGCAAATCCCTGATTTGGCCGCCCGGTTAGGCGCCGAGCAGGCCCTTGATCACCGCCCCGGCCTTGCCGAAATCCATCTGGCCTGAATATTTCGCTTTGAGCGCCCCCATGACCTTGCCCATGTCCTTGACCGAGGCGGCGCCCACATCCTTGATCACCGCGGCGATGACCGACTTCACTTCCTCGTCCGAGAGCTGCTTCGGCATGTAGCCCTGGATGATCTGGATCTCTTCGCGCTCCTGGGTCGCGAGCTCGTCGCGCCCGGCCTTCTCGTAGATTTCGAGGCTCTCCTGGCGCTGCTTGACCATCTTGGCCAGCACTTCGACGATCTGGGCGTCATTCACACCGGCATCGGGCCCAGCCGTGCGGTTCAGGATGTCGCGATCCTTGATGGCGGAATTGACGAGCCGGAGCGTCGAAACCCGCCTCTTGTCGCCCGATTTCATCGCCTCTTTCAGGCTGTCATTGATCCGGTCACGCAAACCCATGGGAATTTCCTTGCCGCTGAAAGGGGTTGAGATACGCCCGGACGGGCGGCCATGCAACCTTGACGGCCCGGGGCTGGCCCCATAAGAGAGCGAAAATTCAGGAGATCATGAGTCCATGGCCAAGAAAGCCCCTGCCCGGCCGGTGAAACCGAGGGCGGTGAAGAAATCCGCGCGCCCGTCCTTTTCCGACTGGGAAGCGCCGCGCGTCACCGGTCTCCTGGTGCTCGCCGACGGCACCGTCATCGAGGGCTTTGGCTTCGGCGCCGAGGGCGAGGCGGTGGGCGAAGTGTGCTTCAACACCGCGATGACGGGCTACCAGGAGATCCTCACCGATCCCTCCTATGCCGGCCAGATCGTCACTTTCACCTTCCCGCATATCGGCAATGTCGGCACCAATGAGGACGACATCGAAACGACCAATCTTGCCGCAACGTCGGGCGTGCGCGGCTGCGTCGTCAAGGCCTCCGTCACCGATCCCGCCAATTACAGGAGCCACCGCCATTTCGGCCAATGGCTCAAGGCGCGGGGCATCGTCGGGCTGGGCGGCATCGACACAAGGGCGCTCACCAATCTCATCCGCGAGAAGGGCATGCCCAATGGCGTCATCGTCCATCACGCCAGGGGCCATTTCGATCTCAAGAAGCTCAAAGCGATGGTGGCCGAATGGCCGGGCCTCGTCGGCATGGATCTCGCCAAGGACGTCTCGCTCACCCAGCGCATGGCGTGGGACGAGACGACCTGGGACTGGAGAGCGGGCTATGGCCGGGGCAATGGCGCCAGATACAAGGTCGTCGCGGTCGATTATGGGCTCAAGCGCAACATCCTGCGCTGCCTCACCACGGTGGGCTGCGAGGTGACGGTGGTGCCGGCGACCGCGCTGGCCGACGACATCCTCGCCATGAATCCCGACGGCATCTTTCTCTCGAACGGTCCCGGCGACCCCGCGGCGACGGGTGAATATGCAGTGCCCGAGATCAAGAAGCTCGTTTCTTCGGGCAAGCCCGTCTTCGGCATCTGCCTCGGCCATCAGATGCTGGCGCTGGCGCTCGGCGCCAAGACCCAAAAGATGCATCAGGGCCATCACGGCGCCAATCACCCGGTGAAGGATTTTACCACCGGCAAGGTCGAGATCACCTCGATGAATCACGGCTTCACCGTCGATCGCGCGACCCTGCCGGAAGGCGTCGTCGAGACCCATGTCTCCTTGTTCGACGGCTCCAATTGCGGCATCGCCGTCGAAGGCAAGCCGATCTTCTCGGTTCAGTATCACCCGGAGGCCTCGCCCGGCCCCCAGGACAGCCACTATCTCTTCAAGCGTTTCGTCGAGCAGATGGACAAGGCGAAAGCCTCTTCCCCCTCGCCCCGCGAAAGCGGGGAGAGAGAAGGACCCATTGCGAAAGCAATGGGAGGGTGAGGGGCCTGTAGCAGGACTAAGCTCGGCCTCGAACATCGTGATCGCGCCTTCACACAACTGTCACATCCAAATGTCCTTCAGAGGCCATGCCGGAATCCGTATCGCACCTTGTCTCGCCTGACGACGTTCCGGGTTTCGTCTGCGCCTATCGCTTCAGCGCTGACGGAACGGCAAGAAAGCTGACAGAGCAGGACATCGATCCGCAGCTCACATCGCCTTCGGATGAGTGGTTGTGGCTGCATCTCAATTTCATCGACCAGCGCTGCGCCCGCTGGCTGGCGCGCTCGGGCAAGCTCACGGCGCTCGCCATCGACTTCATCGAGCATGTCCCCGCCTACCAGACGATCGACAGCTTCGAGCGCGAGACCGTCGGCAGCGTCGCCGAACTGCGCCGCGACTTCACCGGCGAGACGCATGAGGCCTGCCGCCTGCATTTCCTCTTGGCCGACGGTCTTCTCGTCACCTTGCGCGCCAAGCCGGTGCGCTCGGCCGAGCTGATCCGGCGCCAACTCGATGCCGGCCGCCGCTTCGCAGGGCCGGCCCAGTTGCTGCTCGCCTTCTTCTCTCACTATGCGCAAGGGATCGAATCCGTGCTGCATGACCTCGCCGCCGAGATCGAGCTCATCGAGGACCGTGTGCTCGACGACCGCGTCAGCGACGAGCGCAGGCGCGCCGTGACCGTCCGCCAGGAGGCGGCGATGCTGCATCGCCAGCAGAGGAGCTTGCGGCGCGTGCTGATGGAAGCAGCGCGCGGCACACCCGCCTTCCCTGCCGATCTCACCGACCTGCTCGACCTCCATCTCCATCTCGATCAGGAATTCGAGCAGATCGAGCAGCGCGCCCGTCTCTTCCATGACGAGATCGACGCCAAGCTTGCCGCCGAGACCAACCGGCAGCTCTACCGGCTCTCCGTCCTCACGGCCCTGTTCCTGCCGCCGGCATTCGTCGCCGGGCTCTTCGGCATGAATCTCGAGGGCCTGCCCTGGACCGGCGTCCCACATGGCTTCTGGCTGGCGACGGCGGCGGCGATCCTGTCCTCCGTCGCCACCTGGCTGTTCCTGCGTTATCTCGACCGCGGCTAGCCCTCCTTGAGCAAGCGCTTGAGCTTCGCCAGCCGCACCTCGGGCTTCTCCTCGAAGTCGAGCGTGCCGAAGAACCTGCCTTGACGATCCATGAGATAGACGAGCGCCGTGTGGTTCATCGTGTAGTCGCCATCCTCGGTCTTAACTTTCTCATAGAGGACGCGATAGGTCTTGGCGACCTCCGGCAATTGCTCGAGGGAAGGCCGCAAGCCCACGATACGCGGATCGAAGCTCGTCAGATAGTTTTTGAGGAACTCCGTCGTATCGCGCTCAGGGTCGACGGTGATGAAGAACACCTTGAGGTCCTTCGCTTCACTCCCGAGCTTGCCGAGCGCGCTCGACATCTCATAGAGCGTCGTCGGACACACGTCGGGGCAATGGGTGAAGCCGAAGAACACCGCGAAAGGCTGGCCTTTCAATGTCGCGCTGTCGACCGTGTCGCCCGAGGAGGCGGCGAGCTTGAACGGCCCGCCGATCGCCGCCGGCGCAATGGCGACCGCGTTCTGGCGATCGAGATAGACATAGGCCGCGACGGTCACGGCGGCGATGGCGACGAGCGCCCACAGGATGACGCGCAAATTCTTCAGCATGTCACATCTCCCCCTGTTCATGGCCGCCCATCGGCTCGACCTCGAACTCGACCGGCACCTCGCCCGCCTTTTCGAAAGTCAGCACCGCCTTAAAACTTTGGCCTTCCGCCGGCAGCGTCTTGAGGCCCATGAACATCACATGGTTCGACTTCGACTTGAGCTCGACCGTTTGTCCGGCCGGGATGGCGAGGCCGCCCGCAAGCTCGAACATCTTCATGATGCCGTTCTCGATCTTCATGCCGTGGATCTGGATCTTCCCGGCGACATCGGCGCTGATCGCGACGAGCCGGTCGTCTTCCTGTCCTTCATTGGTGATCTTGAGGAATCCCGCGGCGACCTTGGCGCCCGCGGGCGCCTTGGGCGTCCAGGGATGGGCGATGACGAGAGCGCCGGCTTTGTAGTCTTGCGCATGGGCGGCGGTCACCATGACGGCCGCGCCGGTGAGCACGATGGCGACGATGAGTTCCTTGATGAGTCGCATGAGAAGAGTTCCTTGCTGTCAAGCCATGCGCTGCTTGAAGCGGCGCGGCAGGATGAGGTCGATGGCGAGCGCCAGCACGAGTGTCAGTCCGACCAGGGGGAAGACGATGCCGATCGCCGCGGCGATGAGGAGGATGGTGCGCGGAACGCGGTAGTCGGCCGGATAGCTTGGCGCGCCGAGGGCGCCTTGGGGACGCCGCTTCCACCACATGACGGTGGCCGAGACCGCCATCAGGATGATGGCGAGACAGGCGCCCAACATGACAAGCTGGTTGATGCGGCCGAATTCCTGGCCCTGATGCACGCTGATGCCGAACTCGATCGCCTTGCCGACCGGGCCCAGTTCCTTGAACCCGCCGTCGAACAAGGGCTTGCCCGTATACTGGTCGAGATGGATGACGCGCTCATCGCCGACCTGGTCGGGGAAGATGGAAGCGGAATAGACGCCCGCTTTGTCCTGCGGCAGGTCGATGAGATAGCCTTTGCGAATATGGAGCGCGTCGAAGATCGCCATCGCTCTGTCGAGGCCGATCGACTCGCCCATTGCCATATGGCTTTCGGGCATCGGCGTGTTCTCGAGCGACCATGAGGTCTGGGTCATCACATGGCCGGCATGCTCATCGGATTTCGGCACGTCGTTCCAGAACTGCGCCGGGTAGCCGAAGCCATACTGGTCGGCATATTTGTTGAGATGGGCGCCCCAGAAGCCCGACCAGGGCAGACCGGTGATGGCGAGGAAGAAGATGAGCCCCCCGACGATGGCGCCGGTCACCGCATGGAGGTCGCGCCAGAAGAGCCTTGCTCGGGGTCTCGCGCGCACGCTCATGACGCCGCCCGTCTGGCCGCGCGGCCACCACAGATAGAAGCCGGTGACGACGAGGACGAGCGTCCAGCCGGCGACGATCTCGATGATGCGGTTGGGCAGCCAACCGAAATAGTCGAGGCTGTGGATCTTCTTGAGGAATTGCATCAGCGGCGTTCGCGACGAGCCGGAATCGGCGAAACTCCCGGTGACGTCTCCCGTATAGGGATTGACGAAGACCGACAGCCGGCCTTGCGTCGTGCTGTCGATGCCCACTTCGGCGGTTCTGTCTGAGGCTTCGGGTGGCGCATAGCGGAAGGGCGTGCCGGGGACGCCAGCCTGGGCCCGCTTCACGATTTCGGACGGCGGCAGGATTTTCGCATCGCTCGGCGCGACATAAAGCTCCTTCGTGTAGACGATCGCGTTGATTTCATCCTTGAACAAATAAAGGCTGCCGGTGACGGCGAGCGAGACGAGGAACGGCAGGACCAGGAGCCCTGCATAGAAGTGCCATCTCCATATGGCGCGGTAGAGCAGCGCTGAAGGCGACGATGGGGCAAGGGCCTCCTGTGGCAATTCGGCGACGGACATGAAGTTCTCCATGAGACATGGCGGACGGCGCTGGGATGGCGCCTGTCATTTGAGCACTACGGATGGAAAAGGGTTCAGCTTCGCCGGGAATGCGGATCCACAGCCCGGCCTCTGAATCCGTCAGGCCGCCCGCGGAGGTCCGCGCGACTGGATGTCCGAGGTGAAGAGGCCCAATGCCGGCAGCGCGAAATCTTTGGGCTGCGGGACGGCGAGGGCCAGTTGGGCGAAGAAGGGTTCCGCCGCGGCATCGGCAGGCGGCGGTGCGGCGGAGGCGCCGGCGAAGGGACAGGCGGTGGAGCACAATATGCATTCCGGCTGATGCTGCACCGGCTTGCCGGGCACGGGGGACGAGCCCGGCATGGTGCAGATCTCGGCTGCCGCGAGATCGCGCAGCAAAAGGAATTCCGCCGTGGGTGCGGGCTTCGGCAGGATGCCGAGCAGGATCGGGAGCAAGAGGAGATAAAGGGTCGTCAGGGCGAAGCTCGCCCTTCCGCGCCTCAACATCTCGAGCAAGCTCCTGCTTCTCATCTCTGCTCCTTGGCCGTGCCGTTGAGCGGCGGCCGCCGCTTGTGCCAGTCGCTCGCCTGCTCATAAGCGTGGGCGGCGCGCAACACGCAAGCATCATCGAACATTCGGCCGATGATGTGAAGCCCGATCGGCAATCCGGCTGTGGTGAAGCCACAGGGTACGCTCGCTGCCGGCTGCTGGGTCAGGTTGAAGGGATAGCTGAAGGGCGTCCAGTTCACCCATTTGCCGGTGCCGTCCGCATCGGGCGACAATTTGCCGGCCTCGAAGGCCGGGATCGGGAGGCTGGGCGTCACCAGGAGATCGTATTTCTCCATGAAGTGACGCATCTGCGTTCCAAGCGCGCCCCTGGCCTTCACCGCATCGAAATAGTCTTCCGGCGTGATCGTAAGCGACTGCTTCAGAACGTCGGCGAGACCCGGATCGAGCAAGGCCTTCTTGTCTGCGGGCAGGCGCGAGAGCAGCGCGCGCGCCCCACACCACCAGAGAACGCGAAAGATGGGACCGGGATCGGCGAAGCCCGGATCGATCATGTCGACCTTGGCGCCCAGGCCGCGCAGCACCTTGACCGCCTTCTTCACCGCATCGGCGACTTCCGGATCGACCTCGGCATGGCCAAGCGCCGGGCTGAAGGCGATGCGCAGGCCCTTGATGCCCTTGTCGAGCCGCTTGGTGTAATCGCGCCCGTCATAGGGCAGCGAATGCCAATCGCGCGCATCGGGCTTGGCGATGACATTGAGCATGATGGCCGCATCCTGGACGCTGCGCGTCATCGGGCCCGTATGCGCCACGGTGCCGAAGGGCGAGAGCGGCCAGGCCGGGACGCGGCCGAAGGACGGCTTCAGGCCGAATATGCCGGAGAAGCCGGCCGGGATGCGGATCGAGCCGCCGCCATCGGTGCCGAGCGCCAAGGGCGCATAGCCCGCGGCGACCGCGGCCGATGAGCCGCCCGACGAGCCGCCGGGTGTCTTCGTCACATCCCAGGGATTGCGGGTGATGCCGGTGAGCGGGGAATCGGTGACGCCCTTCCAGCCGAATTCGGGCGTCGTGGTGAGGCCGATGAGGACGGCCCCCTCCTCGCGCAAACGGGCGACGGAAGGAGCGTCCTGGTCCCAGGCCTGGTTGCGCTCGACGGTCTTCGAGCCGCGCAAGGTCGGCCAGCCCTTGGCGAGGATCAGGTCCTTGACCAGCGCCGGCACGCCGTCGACGGCGCCCAAGGGCTCGGCCTTGCGCCAGCGCGCTTCGCTGGCCTTGGCCTGCTTGAGCGCCGACTTCTCGTCGACGAGGCACATGGCGTTGAGCTTGAGATCATGCCGGGCGACCTGGTCTAGGCAGGCGCGGGCAACCTCGACGGGCGAGAGCGTCTTCTTTTTATAGGCTTTGACGAGCTTCGCCGCGCTCAGCCAATTGAGTTCATCCGCCATGGGTCCCTCTTCTCAAGGAGGGCGAGACTAGACCAAGTCGCGAGGAAACTTAATGCTCCTGATGACGCAGATGTCACTCGGTGGCGACGAGCTTACCCGTATAGAGGACGGGTCCGGTCGGCGCCCCGGTGGGCGAGCCGCCTTGCGGCTCGAGGCTGATGGCGAAGACCGTGTCGCCGAGGGTCGCCGGGTCGACCTTGCCGAGATGCTCGGTCGGGATCTTGAGGCTCGCATCGATGACGCCCAGGGATTGCGGCGCGGCGCGCCCGCCGCCGACCGCCCACAATTCGTAGGTCTTGCCGGCTTCCGCTTGGCTGCCCAGCCGCTTCACGCTGATCGTGCCGTCCTTGAGGTCGATCGCGGCGACGAAGGCCGGTCCCGGCCCTTCCGGCTGCAGCACGGCGACATAATTGCCCGGCGCCTCTTGCGGCATCGGTTTGAACAGGATGAAGAGCGCCAGGGCCGCGGCAATAGCAGAGGCCGCGAGCGACACGCCGCGCCAGAAGGTGACGCGCCGCGCAAGGTCCACGACATTGCCGGACGAAGCGGCCGAGCCGATGCTGGCGAGGATGCGTTGGCGCAAGGCCGGCGGCGGTGCGACGCCCGGGATCGCGAGAAGCAGCGGGGCCAGGCGTTCAGTCCACTGATCGACGGCCGAGGCGAAGTCGCTGTTCTGCGACAGGAGCGTCTGCGCTTCCAGGCGTTCAGCCGCCGAGAGCGTGCCCAGCACATATTCGCCCGCCATCTCCTCGAGGGTTTCATCGAGCGCCATCGAGACACTCCTTGAGGGCGATGAGGCTGCGCCTCAGCAACGTCTTGACGGTGGTGACCGGCCGCTTGAAGCGCTCGGCCAATTCCTCGCGCGTAAAGCCCTGGCGATAGGCGAGCAGGACCATTTGCTGTCTCTCGTCCGGCAGGCGCTGCAGGCAGTCCTTGAGCTGCCGGAGCTCGCCCGCCTGTCCGGCGAGCGCCTCGGGATCGGGTGCCGAGTCGGCGAGCGATTCGTCGATCTCGCTGGAGGCGGCCGACAGCTTCTCGGCCGAGCGGCGCCTCAGGTCGATGGCCTGGTTGCGCGCGATCGTCGCCATCCAGGCCATGGGGCTGGCGATCGTCTCGTCGTAGGATTTGGCCCTTTGCCAGATACGCACGAAAGTTTCCTGAAGCGCATCTTCGGCGAGCTCGGCACGCGGCAGGATGCGTCCGATGACCCCGAACAGCCGGCCCGAGACGAGGTCGTAGAGCCGGCCAAAGGCGGCTTTGTCGGCCTCAGCTACGTGAGCGAGCAATTGCCTGAGTTCGCTGTCCATGATCCCCACAGCAATAGGCATGAATGAGAGCACAATAGCCATGTCCCTCATTACGGACCAGCCCCGTATTCGGGTTGCAGGCCGAAGCTGACGCAGCGTCGGATAAGTTAAACGCAGGATGAACGGCCTGTTCAGGGTCGATTACGGCGTCCTCCACTAACCTGGGTCGCAAGTTAGGAGACTCACTTGGAGGACGAAATGACCAGATACCCGGCCCCTGCAGCCCAGCTGACAGATGCGATCACCGTGGCCGTCCAAAGTCTCAAATAGCGAAATTCCCCAATTCCGGGAAGCGGTTGCGCGGTCTAACACCCGCCCCTCTCGCAGACAGCGTTTCTGCTTTCCGGAACCCTCCTCCCCAGCGGCTCACTGTCCCCCGATCCCCCTCGAACGAGCCGCTCAACTAGGCCCCCCTCATGGGGGCCTTTTTTATGCCCGGCTACCAGATGCTGTTCGTGTCACCCGCAGGGGAGTCGCTTTTCGCAGCCGGTGTCTTTGGCTGCCGCAACGTCATGAATGCCAGGGCCGGGGGAACGGGCCCGCCGCTCGCCCAGTCGAGGAGCTCGACCGTGTGCAGCACGGGCAGGCTGGAATAGCCTGAAATCTGCACCATGCAGCCGATATTGCCGGTGGCGATCATGTCGGGATCGGTGCTGTGGATATGCCGGACCTTTCTCTCGCCGAGAATCGCGGCGGTCTCCGGCTGCAGGAGATTATAGGTGCCGGCCGAGCCGCAGCAGAAATGCTTCTCAGGGATGTCGAGCACCTCGAATCCCGCCGCCCGCAACAAAGCTCTGGGCTCGCGTGTCACTTTCTGGCCATGCTGCATCGAGCAAGGATCGTGGTAGGCGACGCGATAGGCGCCCTTGCCTTCGACGACAGGAAGACCCGAATCGGCCAGTTCCTCGCTGACATCGCGCGCCAGCGCGGCGATCGTCCGTGCCGGCCCTTGCATTTCAGCGTCGCGCACGAAGAGATGCCCGTAATCCTTGACCGTGGTGCCGCAGCCCGAGGCATTGACGATGATCGCATCGAGACCTGCGCGCTCCCGCTCGCCGATCCAGGCGAGGATATTGGCGCGCGCGAGCTTCTTGGCTTCCCCTTCGCGGCCCATATGCAGGGAGAGCGAGCCGCAGCATCGGGCCCCGTCTGCGACCACCACCTCCGCGCCCTGGCGCTGCAGCAATCTGATGCTGGCCGCATTGATATTGCCGTTGAGCGCCTGCTGCGCGCATCCCGCCAGCAAGGCGACGCGCCGGCGTCTCGCGCCATGGGCCGGATAAATGCGCGCCCCCAATATGTCGGGCCTGGTTGTCGCGGGCGCTCTATCGAGAAGCGCCTTGAGCGCTGCCGGCAACACGCGCCGAACCGCCTTCGCCGCGCGTGCGAGGGCCAGCGACAGGTGGAAGAGCCGCGGCCGCGTCAGGATGTGGGCTAGTCCGGCGCGCATCAGCCGCTCGGCCGCCGGTCGGCGATGATGGCGCTCGATATGCGCTCGGGCTCGGTCGACAAGATGCGCGTAATCGACCTTGACCGCGCAGGTCGACATGCAGGACAGGCAGGAAAGGCACGAGTCGATATGACGGACGGTCCGGGGATCCGGCGCGCCTCCCTTCTCGAGCATGGCGCGGATCAGGTCGATGCGCCCGCGCGGCGATTCATTCTCATCGCGCGTCAGCACATAGGTCGGGCATGCATTCGTGCAGAACCCGTAATGCACGCAGGTCTTGAGTATTCCATTCGCTTCGGCGATCTCAGGATCGCGCAGTTGATCTTCCGTGAACGATGTCTGCATGAGGCGCAGAATACGCGGGACCTTCCTGAGATTCCTGCCTCGCGGCGCATCCCGGCTTGTCCGCCGGTGCAATCAGTGCTTCGCCAGGCGGTAATAGGCGCCGTCGCCATAGAGCAAGGGATCGTGGTCGGGCCGCACCTTGACTTCGACGACGCGCCCGAAGACGACGTCGTGGGTTCCGACGGGATGCCGATCGAACATTTCGCAGAAGATGTTGGACTGGGCGTCTTCGAGGAACGGAACGCCGGCGCCATCCACGCGCCACTGGCCCGCCAGGAACCGGCTGTCGCGCAGATGCGAGCTGGCGAAGCTTCCGATGAGCGCCTGGTGATCGTGATGCATGGCGTTTATGCAGAAACGCCTCGAAGTGATGAGGGCGGGATGCAGCGTCGCTTCACGATTGACGCAGATGAGGCAGGTCGGCGGCGCCATCGAGACCGAAGTGACCGCTGTTGCCGCCATGCCGCGCCATTCGCCGTCAGGCCCGCATGTGGTGATGACCGAGACGGTTCCCGCGAAGGTCCGCATGGCGGTGCGGAAGCTTTCTTCGATATGGCCGGCGACTTGCGTCATGACCTCCTCATCGAACGACCCGGCATTGCCGTCAAAGCCAGCCGGCGCATCAGGCGCAACGTTGCGGGATTTCTCATATCTGATGAGCGAGCCCGCGCCATTCGCGCCGCAGGGCCTTGCGGATCATCTGCCGGTCGCGCTCGGGCCTCAGGCTTTCGAAGCTGACGGCGATGGCGAGCTTCTCCTCGCGATGCTGGTCGAGCAGCGGCGTGGCGAAGCAGCTGAGCTGCGGATCGAGCTCGCCGTCCTCGACATGAAGCCCCTCGTCCTGCGCCTGCCGCAGCGCGCCCGCGAGCTCCTTCCAGCGGGTCTTGGTGCGCTCGGTGAAGGCGGGATAAGGCTCATTCGGCAACAGAAGGGGGCGCTGTACGGGAGGGACACTGCTGAGCAGAGCCCGCCCGGCGGCCGAGGCCCACAGCGGATAGCTCGGCCCGATCTCGACGGCGATCATCGCGCGCCGGTTGCTGGCGAGGCGCGCCAGCGTGACCGCCTCAGTCCCGACGAGCTGGACGAGATAGACCGTCTCGCCGCAACTGTCGGCGACGCGCGCCATGGGCGGTGCTGCGATCTGGATCAGCCGGTCGATCCAGGCGGAAGCGAGGCGCAGCGAGCGCGTGCCGAGCGTGTAGTGCCGATTGGGCAGGCGGCTGGCATAGCTGTGCGCGATGAGTGTCGCCAGGAGGCGCGAGACGGTCGCGGGGTCGACGCCGAGCTTCTCCGCCGCCTCATGGGCGCGGATTCCGGCGGGCGCCCGCCGCTGCATCATGTCGAGGAGGTCGAGAGCCCTGGCAACCGAACGGATTTCTCCCTCCCGCGCCATCGCAAGCCGCCTATGCCCTGCCCGCCACCGCGTCCGGGAATTTGGGAATGACCTTCTCGCCGAAGAGCCTGATGGACTCGAGCATGCGCTTTTGCTCCGTGATCCCGCCATACATGACGAAGATCATATATTCGACGTTGAGCTCCTCCTTCAACCGCTGGATTTCCTCGCCGACCTTGTCGGGCGTGCCGACGATCTGGAAGCCGCTTTCGATCATCTGCTCGAAGGTCTTGGGCACCGGCCCTTCCTGGCCCTTCATGCGCAGCGCCTCGAAGAAGCCGAACTCGCCCAGCCAATGGGTCCAGAAGGCCGAGCCCTGCCGCGCCGTCTCCATCGCCTCCTCATGCGTGCGTCCGACGGCGAGGTTGCGGCACAGCGCGACGCCGCCCCCTGGCGAGTATTCGCCGAAGCGCAGCTTGCGCCCATGCTTGGCGGCTTCATCGCAATAGGTCTGGAACACCCAGCGCACGATGTCGAGATTGGCGGCCAAGGTGACGACCGAGCTGCCGATCCTGGCCGACCAGTTGAGCGTCTCCGGGCTTTGCGTCAGCGTGGTGAAGAGCGGCGGATGCGGCGTCTGCCGCGGCTTGGGCACCGTTGCCACCTGCGTGAGCGCGCCTTCCGCGACCCCGGCATTGAGCTTCGCCGTAATCGGATGCTTCCATTCGAGCCCGCGCGGCGGCACGGAGATGAACTCGCCTTCGAAGTCCCACAGATCCTCGGTCCAGGACCGGCGCATCACTTCGAACCACTCCTCGACGATGCGCCGGTTAAGGGCTTCCGTCTCGGCCTTGCCGGTGCCCGCGGCATTGGCCCTAAAATGCTGGCCCATGACGCCGACCGATCTCGGCTGATAGCCGCGGCTCAAGCCGATATCGAGACGCCCGCCGGTCAGATGGTCGGCCATGGCGATGTCTTCGGCGAGCCGCAACGGGTTCCAGTTCGGCAGCACCAGCCCCATCTGGCCTTGCCGCAATCGCTTGGTGTGCTGGGCGAGATAGATGTTGAGCATCAGCGGGTTGGGGGTCACATGGTACCCCTCGATCTCGAAATGATGCTCGGCGAACATCATCGACGTCCAGCCGGTCTCGTCGGCGCAGATCGCCTGCTCGCGCAGATCGTCGATCGTGCTGGCATAGCGTCCCCGGTCGAGGCCCCAGAGGCCGGCGCCAAGCTCCGCCTCCGATGCGACGGCGACGGGGTAAAACATCCCGAATTTCACGATGAGCCCTCCAAACGTTTCCTCTCACGACATTTTTTTGTTCTTCATGAGCCATGTCGTCGGTGCGGAGGTCAATGTTCGGTCTTGCGCCTGGCGCAAGTCATGTGGAATTTCATGGCCGGGCTTGACCCGGCCATCCATCGCCGCGTTTGGCGGCGCGATAGTCGCGCGGCGAAATCCCATATCGCGCTTTGAAGACCCTGCTGAAATGCGAGAGCTCGCGGAAGCCCCAGTCGAAGGCGATCTCGGAAATGCTCTGCCGGTCCAGCATTCCGTTGTCGAGCGCGCCGCGGCAGGCTTCGAGCCGTTCGGCAAGCACCCAGGCGCCGAAGGTCGTGCCCATGCGCTGGAAGCGCAGATGGAGCGTGCGCACCGATATGCGCAGATGCGCCGCCGCCATCGGCGGCGACAATTCCGGCCGATGCAGGTTGCGGCGCAGGAAGGTCAGCAGCGCCTCGGTCGGCAATTCGCAGGTTTCACGCTCGAATGAGGCCGGTATCGTACTGAGCGCCAGGAGATTGCAGATATTCTCGACCAGGAGATCGGCGGCGGAATGTATGACCGAGCCCGTACATAATTGGGCGAGATGGGCGCCCGCGAGCTCGGCGAAGATGCCTTCGCCGCCGGCCTTGATCGGCAACGATCGTCTGAGCCACGGCGCTCTTTCCTCCAGCATGCGCCTTGGGATGAGCATCAGCGTGCGGCTCACCGGGGTGGGAAAATCGACCTGGAAGGACCTTTCGACATCGACGATGCCGATGTCTCCCGGTTCGAGGAGCACGGAGCCTTCGCCCTGGACGATCCGGCTCCGGCCCGATTCCTGCCAGCTCACCAGATAGCCGCCCTCGCCCGAGCGCAGGACATGGCCGCGACTGCGCACGATCCGATGCGGCTTGGAGGCGAAGCGCGCCACTTTCGCCATGCCGCCGGCAAAGCTCGAAATGCGCGCCTCGAAGCTCTCCGATCCGCGGCGTTCCGCATCGACATTGAGGATCGCCTGGCACACGGCATCGCGCCAGTAGGAAAAGCGCAAACGAGGTTCGGTATCTCCCGTCGACCATAAGTTTTGGGCCTTCATGGTGGGCAATCTATCGCAAGCGTGGCGACGGAACCAGTGCGCCTCGAGATAACTCGGCTTGCGCTGCCGGATAAGACTCATGTCCGCCCGATCATCTAGGACTTGTCCGTCGTGGGCCGTATCAGGAGGCAGCCATGGATGACCGCCCTTCCCGTCTGAAGGCATTTCTCGCTGAAATCGCAGCCGAGCTCGGCGAAGCCAACATCAACCGAAGCGCGGAGACGCTCAGGCGTTATGGCGAGAACACGCTGCCGGGCGGCGACATTCTTCCCGCGGCGGTTCTCTCTCCGGGCTCGACCGCCGATGTTCAGGCGATCGTGCGCGCGGCGAACGCTCATCTGGTTCCGCTCTATCCGGTCAGCACCGGCAACAACATCGGACTCGGCAGCCGCTCGCCCAATGAGCCCGGCCAGGTCGTGGTGGATCTCGGCCGCCGGATGAACCGTATCATCGAGATCAACGAGACGCTGGTCTATGCGGTCGTCGAGCCGGGCGTCACCTATCAGGCGATGTATGACGAGCTGGTTCGCCGCGGCAACAAGCTCATGCTCGATGTGACCTCGGGCCCGCCGGAAGGCGGCATGCTCGGCAACGCGCTCGACAAGGGAGCGGGCTACGGTCCTTACTTCGATCATTTCGGCTTCGCCTGCGGCATGGAGGTGGTGATGGCGAATGGCGACATCCTGCGCACCGGCGACGGCGCGCTCGACAGCGCCGACGTCTCCAACTGGCATACGTCGAAATATTCATTCGGGCCCATTCTCGACGGCCTGTTCGCGCAATCGAATTACGGCATCGTCACGCGCATGGGCATATGGCTTCTGCCGCGCCCGCCGGCCGTCCGCTCCTTCCATTTCGTCTACGAGAACGACGATGATCTGGAGGAGATCGTCGATCTCTGCCGGCCGCTGAAGCTCTCGAATTTCGTGCCGACGCTCTTCCGCGTGACCAATGATCTCTATCTGTGCGGCACCGAGGGCGAGAGCCCGGAATATCGCCAGAGCGGGGGCAAACGCGCCATCTCGGATGAAGGCCGGCGCGCCTTGCGCAAGAAGCACGGGCTTGGCGCCTGGAATGTTTCCGGCGCCTTCTATGGTGCCAATGATGCGGCGATGGAGCCGATGATAGGGCGGGTGCGCGCGCATTTCGGGCAGTCGGGAAAGGCGCGTTACATTCCGCATGAGGAGGCGCTCGAGATCGGACCTCTCGCCATCGCCATCAATGCCTTTTCCGGCGTGCCCGGGGTCGGCGAATTGGGCCTGCTCAAATGGCGGCCGGGCGGCGGCAACAGCTGGTTCCTGCCCGGCACGCCGATGATCGGCAGAATCGCCAATGAATTCCAGCGTCTGTGCCGCGGCATCTATGAAGCGCACGGGCTCGATTACACGGTGATGAATGTCTGTTCGGCCCGCTTCGCTCGCGGCCTCCATGTCCTTGGCTTCAACCGCGAGGACGAGGATGAGCGCCTGAGGGCCCAGGCCTGCTATCGCAAGATGGCCGAGGAGGTGGCGCGCCGCGGCGTCTTTGTCGGCCGCTCGCCGGTCGACTTCCACGACTTCCATATGGCCCAGGCCATTGTGCCGTTCAGGACCGCCTGCGGGAGGATCAAAAAGGCCCTGGATCCGAACGGCATACTGGCGCCTGGCCGCTATGGCATTCGCGGAATTCCCATTGAAAAACAATAGATTACCAGATGAACGCCAGATGAACGGCCCATTCAGGCACGGTTCGAGGACCCCGTGGCATTAGACTCGCGACACCTGTTAGTGCCTTTGAGAGGGCGTCATGAGAACCGCTGTCGCAACTCTGCTCCTGGCCGGCTTCCTGCTCAATGCCGGAGCCTTGGCCAGTGACAACCGCGCCTATTTGCGCGCCAAGGTCAAGGAAGCGAACATCACCGTGATGACGAAGAACCAGGCTTGGCCGGCGCGTCACCCGATAACGCTCGAGCCCTGCACACATGCGGGCTGCTTCGGCGCCTGATCAAGCGAATTTCTTGGCCCCCGCCACGCAGGCGACAATCCCCAAGGTCACGATGAACATGGCGGCGCTCACCTGCTCGTTGAGCAGCATCGCCGCCAGCATCAGTCCGAAGAACGGCTGCAGCAGCTGCAGTTGGCCGACGGCGGCGATGCCGCCCAGCGCCAGCCCGTGATACCAGAAGAAGAAGCCGACCAGCATGCTGAAGACCGACACATAGGCGAGCCCGATCCAGGCGGGATCGCTGATACCGCTGAGGCTCTGCGGCCAGACATAGGCCATGATCAGCCCCATCACCGGCAAGGAGATGACGAGCGCCCAGCAGATCACTTGCCAGCCGCCGAGCTTGCGCGACAGCCGCGCCCCTTCGGCATAGCCCAGGCCGCAGACGATGATCGCGCCCAGCATCAGCATGTCGCCGAGGGGTGCTGCGGTGACGCCTTGCGCCAAGGCAAAGCCCACCACCAGCGCGCTGCCGAGCACCGAGAACAGCCAGAAAGCGGGCTTCGGCCGCTCGCCGCCGCGCAACACCGCGAAGATCGCGGTCGCGAGCGGCAGGAGGCCGACGAACACGATCGAATGGGCCGCGGTGATGTGCTTCAGCGCCAGCGCCGTCAGCAGCGGAAAGCCGACGACGACACCGAGCGCCACGATGACGAGCGGCACGATGTCGGAACGCTCCGGGCGCCGCTGACGGAAGGCGAGGAGCACGAGGACGGCGAGCAGTGCGGCGATCGAGGCGCGCGCCACGGTGAGGAAAACCGGATCGAAATCGGCCACGGCCACACGCGTCGCCGGCAGCGAGCCCGAGAAGATGACGACGCCGAGAAATCCGTTGATCCAGCCGATGGCGGTTCTGTCCATGTGGGTCTTTCTGGCGTGCCGGCCCTGGAACCTCCAGAGACAGAGGAGTACAATCGAGACGAACTGTACTGACAACAGGACCCATACAGATGGACCATCATCCATCCGCCGCAGCGCCCCTGACCCGCGTCGAGCAGATCATGCAGGCGATCCGCGACCGCATTGCGGCGCGCATTCTGAAGCCCGGCGCCAGGCTGCCCTCGATCCGCGGCTTCGCCGCGGCGCAGGGCGTCTCCAAATCGACCGTCGTCGAAGCCTATGACCGGCTGGTGGCGGACGGCACCATCGGCTCGCGCCGGGGCTCCGGCTTCTTCGTCTCCGGCCCCCTGCCGCCCCTCACCTTGGCCAAGATCGGGCCGAAGCTCGACCGCGCCATCGATCCACTCTGGGTGTCGCGCCAATCGCTCGAGGCCGGCGACAGGATGCTGAAGCCCGGCTGCGGCTGGCTGCCTTCGTCATGGATGCCGCAAGAGGCGCTGCGCCGAGCCATGCGCGCTTTGGCGCGGCGCCGGCACTCGCTTTATCTCACCGACTATGGCGAGCCCCGGGGCCTCGCCCCCTTGCGCCAGTTTCTGTCGCGGCGCCTCGCCGAGCAGGGCATCGAAGCCCCGCCTGACCAGATTCTCCTGACCGATTCCGGCACCCAGGCGATCGATCTCATCTGCCGCTTCCTCATCGAGCCGGGCGACACCGTGCTTGTCGATGATCCCTGCTACTTCAACTTCCTCGCCATGCTGCGCGCCCATCGCGCGCGGACCGTGAGCGTACCCTATACGCGCTCCGGCCCCGAGATGGAGAGCTTCGCCAGGGTCCTGGCCGAGCATCGCCCGCGCCTCTACATCACCAATTCAGCGCTTCACAACCCGACCGGCGCCACGCTCTCGCCCGCCAATGCCCATCGCCTGCTCAAGCTCGCCGAGGCCCATGGCCTCACCATCATCGAGGACGGCATCTTCATGGATTTCGAGCGCGAGCCGGGCCAGCGCCTTGCCGCTTTCGACGGGCTCGAGCGCGTCATCCATATCGGCAGCTTCTCGAAGACGCTCTCCGCGGCCTTGCGCTCGGGCTTCATCGCCGCGCGCCCCGAATGGATCGACGGCCTGATCGACATGAAGCTCGCCACCTCCTTCGGCAGTGATCCCTTCTCTGCCGAGGCTGTCTTCGCCGTCCTGAGCGACGGCTTCTATCGCAAGCATGTCGAGGGCCTGAACCGGCGTCTCGCCCAGGCCATGGGCGAGACCCTGGAACGCCTGAAGGCGCTCGGCCTCGAGCCCTGGCTCGAGCCCAAGGGCGGCATGTTCCTGTGGATGAAGCTGCCGGGCGGCCTCGATTCGGCCGATGTGGCGAGGCGCGCTTTGGCCGAGAGCATCGTGCTGGCGCCGGGCAATGTGTTCAGCCCCACCCGGTCGGCGGGGAATTACATGCGCTTCAATGTGGCGCAGTCGCGCTCACAGCGTTTGTTCACGGTGCTGGAGAAGGCGCTGGTCAGTTCACGATAACCTTGGCGCCGGACGATGAACGACGGATGAACCCACCATTCAGCGTCTATTTTTCGCTGCTGTGGCAAATGCGTCACGCTGGAGTTTTGGAAAATGTTCCCCCGCTTCCTTGTCTTGATCGCCGCCGCCCTGACCTTGTCCGTCTCGATGGCCAAGGCCGATACGGCCACGCGCACCTATTTCAACCCCGCCGTCTTCGGCAAGCCGGTGGCCTTGTGCATGTCGGACCGCACGAGCTGCGGCAAGCCTTCGGCTGACGCCTGGTGCCGCGACAACGGCTTTGCCGAGGCCCTGACCTTCGAAAAGATGCGCACGCTCGAGAAGTCGCTGGTCTTCCGCCAGATCAAATGCATCAACCGCGAGGCGACGGTCGCCGCGGCCTCGGGCGAGCCTGCGACGGCGACGCCGTAATCCCCCAGCTAAGCCTGCTCGAGGACCGCGGCGCAGCGATTCCGGGCTGTCATGGAACAGCAACCGTGCTGTCACATGAGGCGACTACGACGCAGGGTTAATGGCCGCCAAAAGGCCCGTCAAACAGAGGGATCACCATGCTGCGCCGCCTGCTCGCCACCACCGCTTT
>Ga0187894_10000900_pt1 | contig 39570 bp, 39 predicted proteins | sample GBC1701081metaG_FD_136650 | JGI IMG/M metagenome (GOLD analysis project Ga0187894, IMG submission 136650) | White microbial mat communities from a lava cave in the Kipuka Kanohina Cave System on the Island of Hawaii, USA - GBC170108-1 metaG ... | reverse complement strand
GGTTCGGGTTGCTGAGGATGCGCGCCAGGCGCTTCGCGTCGGAAAAGATGAGCGGCGCGCGCTTGTACGGGGCGAATCGTCGCGCAAAGCCGATTGTCAACGCGTTCTCGTCGAGCGTGTCGTACAGCGTGAGCAGTTCGGCAGCGCCGCCCTGCGTGCTGAACAACTGTTCGCGCAGCCGCTGGCGCAGCTCGGCGATCATCCGCCGGCGCAGCAACTGCCGCAGCCCCCACAGGTCTGCCGGCGGGACGCGCCCCGCGCGCTTCCACCAGTCATCTTCGGGCCCAGCGCCGACCCAATTGGGACGCAGCCACTTCTCATAGAACGGCCGGGCCTCATCGGCCAGCCACGATTCGCAATGGATGCCGTTGGTCACGTGCCCGATGGGCACTTCGTCCGGCGTCCGCGCCCCGTACGTCCGCTGCCACATGCGCCGCGATGTGTCGCCGTGCAGGCGCGCCACGCCGTTGCACCGGTCAGCCAGTTTGAGAGCCAGAACCGTCATGCAGAACTGCTCGCGCCGGTCGGTCGGGTCTTCTCGCCCCAGCGCGAGAAACTCGGATTCTGGCACGCCCAGCCGGCGCGGCATCGGACCGAAATACCGGGTGATCAGCGACGCATCGAAGCGGTCATTGCCCGCCGGGATCGGGGTGTGCGTCGTGAAGACCGAAGAGGCTCGCACGCGATCAATCGCTCGCCCGAATGGCATACCGTGTGAAGTCAGACGCGCCACACGCTCGAGCGGGCAGAAGGCCGCGTGCCCTTCGTTGAGATGAAAGACCGTCGGCTTGATCTGGAGCGCATCGAGCGCGATCAGACCGCCGATGCCCAGCAGAATCTCTTGTCGCACGCGCAGTTCCGGATCGCCGCCCTCGTAGAGATGGTGCGTGAGCCGGCGCGCTTTGGCCGAGTTCGCGAGCAGGTCGGTGTCGAGCAGGTAGAGCGGGATGCGCCCGACTGTGACCGACCAGAGACGAGCCTTCACTCGCTCCGCGCCGATGGGCACGGTGATCACGCGCCCCGTATCCGTGATCGGCAGCGACCGGAAGTCCGTCGCCGGATAGAGCACACGCGGCGAGCCGTCGCGCGAAATCTCCTGCCGGTAGTAGCCGTACCGCCACAGGATCCCGACGGCGGTCAGCGGCACGCCCAGGTCGCTGGCCGACTTGAGGTGGTCCCCGGCCAGAATGCCCAGGCCACCGGCATACAGCGGCAGGCACTCGTGGATCCCGTACTCCATGCAGAAGTACGCGACCTTCATGCGTTGGGCGGGGCCGCGAGCGGTGCGCGAGTGCCAGGGCTTTGCCGACAGATACCACTTCAGCGCGGATTCGGCATCGGCAAGCCGCGAGAGAAAGTCGCGATCGCTCTCCAGCGCGCGACGGCGTGAGGGCGGGAGTTGCGTGAGCGTGGCGATCGGATTGCCGTTGGTGGCCCTCCAGATCGCAGGATCGAGCGACTCCAGCACCCGCCGGGCCTCCGGGCTCCACGTCCACCAAAGGTTGCGGGCCAGCCGTGCGATCCGCTGGGACACATCGGGGCGCGAAGATCGGGCGCGCGAACTCCGTCGCGATCGGGGCATGGGGGGCGGAGTATACGCGCGCCCCAACGACGCACAGCGCTTCCGACTCACGCGCCCTTGAGCGCGGCGCGGCGTCTTGGTCCCGGATAGCATTCGCCATCCGATTCACCCGGGGACCCCGATGAGCGGCCAGCCGACGCCCGAGCCATCTTCGCCGAAGCGCATCGCGCGCCGGGGCCCCCTGCGCATCGTGCTCGATGTCTTTTCCAGCGTCCGCTTCGGAATCGTGCTGATGTCGATCCTGTTCGTCTACTGCACCATCGGGTCGGCGGGAATCCTGCTGCCCACCCGCGGCGAGGGCGACCTCTGGTTCATCGTTCCGCTCAAGCACGAGATGCTCCGCCAGTGGAGGGTGTTCGAGCTCACCGAATTCGAATGGTTCAACACGCCCGCCTTCGTCGCTCTCATCGGCCTCATCGCCGCCACCATCATCGTGACGACCCTGCGCCGGATCCGGTTCTCCGTGATCAACCTCGGCGTCTGGATGATCCACAGCGGGATCATCATCCTGTGCGCCGGGAGCATCCTGTACTTCTCGACGAAGATCGAGGGCGACACGCCCGTGCTCCGGCGACGCCTGGTGATCGAAGTGCCGGATGCGCCGACCGGCATGTCTCCCGGCGTGCTGCCCGTCCTGCCCCGTAACGAAGCCTCGCTCGAGACGCCCAAGGGCGAATACCGATTCGCCATCGCCGACGTCAACCCCAATTGGCCTCTGATGACGGAAGGCCACGAGGGCAAGAAGGCGTACAGCGTGCAGGTGCTCGTGACGACGCCCGAGCGCGTCTTTGTGCGCCAGTTGCTCGCCGGGTATCCGGAGTTCACGGAGGACGTGCTGCCCGGTCGCGGACGCGTCAAGAAACTGCCCGAGTTTGAAGGGCGCGCCCTGCTGGACGATTCGATCAGGATCACGCTCGAGCCGATGCCGCAGGACCACTTCTGGCTCAAGGACACAGCCGCGATCTACGCGCGCCCCCTCGGCGCCGCCGACTGGTCGCAAAGGGTCATCCGGGGCCTCCCGCGTTACAACGACTACGTCGCTTCTCCCGATCAGGACGTCTGGCCCGCGCCCACGCTTCCCGGCGAGCGCCCCCTCCGCCCGCACCCGCTCGAAATCCGCGTGGCGGGCGCGGCGGACGACGCCGACTCCGATCCTCTCGCCGGTCTCGATGTCCGCATCACCGGCTTCCTTCGATACGCCGTGATGCAGAGCGGCCTCGTCCCCGGCTCGGGCGAAGGCCTGAACCCCATGGCAGACATCGTCGTCGAGGATGACACAGGTGCGCGTCGCGAGGAAAGGCTTCTCGCGCACGACCCGCGCACGTCGTCCGTGCTCGGCGGCCAGGTCGTTTTCGAATGGCTGCGCGAGGAGAAGGAAAAGGAGGCCTTCGCCCAACCTTCATCGCGCCGCATGGTCATCCGAATCCCCGCTTCCGGCTTCGAGCAGACGGTTTCGTTCACCGATGCCGACCTCTCCGCCGACGATGCCCCGATGACGCCCCTCGGCGAATCGGGATTCTCCTATCGGCTGCACCAGACTGTGGATCGCTTGCCGCTCTCCGACGGCACTTCGGCGACCCTGTTGCTCGTCGACATCCAAACGCCGGAGGGCGGCCGCTTCCGCCGCTGGGTCTTCGAGGATCAGAGCAAGACGCGCGACAATCCGTTCACCGCGATCGAAGAGCCTCACCGGCCGCAGATGCCCGACCCTCGCATCTCGATCGAGTACTCGCCCGGGCGCGCTGCGCCGATCGCGATCGTCGCGGGCGATGCGGGCGTCTCGCCCAGCGCTTTCATCACCGACTCGCCGGGCGCCACACCGCGCCGCATCGATCTGCGCATCGGCGAGCCGGCCGAGATTATGCCGGGCTTGCGCCTGACGCTCCGGAACGTGGCGCGCAACGCGGCACGAATCGAGCGCCCGGCCATCGTGCACTGGACGCAACGCGACCGCGACGCCGACTCAACACAGTTGTTCGCCATGGTCCAGGTGCGCATCTCCGGCGGAGGGCGCACGGAGACCCGATGGCTTCCCTTCCATCGCTACGCATTCGACGATCATTCCGAGGCGTACATCACGCTGGGGCGCTACGAGCCGGCCGTGTTCAGCCTCGCCGACGGGCGCCGAATCGAAGTCCTCGTGTCGCGCGAGCGCCGCCCGCTCCCCGCGCCCGTCATCCTCGACGACTTCCTGCTGGAGACGCACGTCGGCGGCTTCTCCGGCCGCGTCAGCAGCATCCGGGACTGGACGAGCATGCTGCGATTCGCCGAATCCGCCCCGGCCCGCGCCTGGAGCGACCCCGTGGTCGTGAGCACGAATAACCCCGGTCGCCACGGCCAACTCTGGTTCTTCCAGGCCTTCTGGGATGCGCCGCGCACGGCGATGCGCGAAGGCGATGTCACCTCCAGCGGTCTCAACTTCACCGGGCTCGGCGTGGGCAACCGTCGCGGCGTCTACATCCAGCTTGCCGGCTGCGCGCTGGCCGTGACCGGGATGCTCTACGCCTTCTATGTCAAGCCTGTGCTCCGCCGGCGAAGCATCGAACGGGTGCACGCGGCCGCGGGACGCATGACTCAGGCCGAGCGAGAGCCGGTCCTTGTCAACGGCGATGCGATTGCCGGGGGAGCCCGATCGTGACCGCTTTCGATCCCAACACTGGCGACCAGCGAGCCCGCGGCGCTCGCCCCGCGCTCCAGGTGCTCGCCGGAGTGCTGATCGGCGTCTTGCTCACCACGTTGATTTTGGGAATGCTCATGTCGCGCCGCGCCGGCTCGGGCGCATCGGGGCCGGAGGCCGAGTTCGCGCGCGCCGTGGATCTGAGCCCTCTGGATCGCAGCGCCGTCCACGCGGAAGGCCGGATCAAGTCATTCGATTCTTTCGCGCAGGAAATCGTCGGCGCTATCGTGGGCCCCAAGCGCCCCGACGGCCTCGGCGCTGACTTCCTTTATCTCGACCTCATGCTCCGCCCGGGTGACTGGGCCGAACGCGACATCATCTTCGTTAAGAACAAGCCCATGCGGGCCGAGATCGCCAGGGCTCTCACGAGCGCCGGCGTCGAGAGCGCCCGGGCCGATGCCTTCGTGAAGTCCGGCCGTATCGCCGCACCTCTGCTCGCCGGTGAGGGCGTTGAGCGGCTCAAGTCGCGCTGGAGCGCGGACATCGTGCGCACGGCGAAGTTTGTCGATGCCCTTGACGCCGCCCTCATCCTGCGGCAGCCCAACGTGCTCTCGGGCCATCTCGCGATGATCCCGCCGCCATCGGGTCGCGCCGACGAGCCCTGGATCCCGCTCACCGAGGTCTGGTCTCCTGCGCCCCAAATGCGCGCGACCGGCTCGCGGCTCGACGGCGCGAGCCCCGAACTTCGAACCAATCTCTCTCGAACGTGGTCGGGTTTCGTCGAGGCCTGGCGCGCCCGCGATGCGGCCCGTGCCAACACCGCGCTCGCGGAGTTCTGCTCGCTGCTGCCGCACTCCGCGCCGGCGCTCTACCCGAGCCGGCAGCGCCTCATGCTCGAGTCCTGGTATTTCAAGGCCGGCAGCGTCACATGGGGCTGGGTGATCTACCTCGTCGCGCTCATCTTTCTCTTGATGGGCCTGATCTACCGGTGGGAGGGCGCGCGCCGCGCCGGCATCGGCGTGTTCCTCGTCGGCTTCACGATCCACACCGTGGCGCTGGCTTGGCGCTGGTACGTGTCGGGGCGCTGGCCCAACAGCAACATGTTCGAGGCCGTCACCACCTCGGTCTGGCTCGGCACGATTCTTGCGATCGTGGTCGAGTTCGCGGCCCGGCGCTCGCCCATGCGCGGCCTCTTCGCACTCGGCGCTGCCGCGGCGTCGATGTTCGGCCTGATGTCGGCGCACTTCGCTTCGCCGCTCTCACCGAGCATCAACAACATGATGCCGATCCTGCACGATCTCTGGCTTTACATCCACACGAACGTCATCATCACCAGCTACGCGCTGATCGCCATGGCCGCCGTCACCGCCGTCATCTATGTCGTCGTCCGCCTGATGGGCGGCCCGCCGGACTTCGCGCGCGCCGGCGGCGCGGGCGCCCTCATCGAGGCCTCCGGCGAATCCGGTTCGGGCAACGGCGCGGCATTGCGCCCCCGCGCCCGCTCGATCGGCGAAATCCTCGACGGCGCCACGATGGTCCTGATGGAACTCTCCTTCGTCCTGCTCTGGGCGGGTCTGGTCATGGGCGCGATCTGGGCCGACCACTCCTGGGGCCGCCCCTGGGGCTGGGACCCCAAAGAGGTCTTCGCCCTCAACACGTTCCTCGTATTCCTCATCCTCGTCCACGTGCGCCTCAAGGCCCGCGACAAGGGCCTGTGGACGGCGCTGCTCGCCGCGGCCGGCTGCGGCGTCATGCTATTCAACTGGATCGTGATCAACTTCGTCATCTCGGGCCTGCACTCGTACGCGTGAGCGTGTGCGCGAAAAAAGCGCGCCAAGGCCCAGGCCGTGGCGCGCTCGCTCTGCCCTCCCGACAGTGCCAAACAGATTCAGCGACGTCGGCGCATGAGGCCAATCGCTGCCGCGAGCGCAAGCACGGCCGGCGCCGGGCCCGGAACGATGCGGATGTTGTCCGCGTCCACGGTTATCACGGCGCCGGAGCCCTGCAGAGCGCCCGGCACGCTGAGGATCAATTGAATGTTGCCAATGGACGAGAAGATGGTTGCGAAGTCCGAGCCCCCGAACGAAACGAATTGCGGGTTGGCCGGATTGATCGGGATCGTCACGGTTGACCAGACGCCCGGCGCGATGGGAGTGAAGTCGACCGCCGAAGCACCAGGCGAGTTCGCCGGCGCCGCGAAACGAGTTCCGAAACTGAGCGGCATCGATGCGTTGTGACGCACGTCAAACGAAAACTGCGTCACCCCTTCGCCGATCCAGTTTCCGACAAACGCACCGCCGCTGGAGCCAAAGGCGCTGTGCCCGCGGAACACCGTGAGCGCACCGAACACCGCCGCGTTCACGTTGGTGGCGGTCGAGACGTGCGCCGAGCCGTCGGGCCCGCCCGAGGGCGCCCATGTCGCTTCCGACACCGCGCCGTTGTCTCGCCACGACGCCGACCCCACGGCAAACGATTCTGTAAACGGAACAGTGGCGGCTCCCGCCGCCGCGCATACGGCCACACTCGAAAGTGCCGCGAAGAAGACCTTCATGTCTGCCTCTCCTTACTGTCTGCCGCCCCCGTCAGGAGGCTTGGGGAGTCAAAAAAACACAGGCGAACCGTGACCGGCCCGCCTAACGCTTGATCGGCGCGTACTCCGGCGTGGTGGCTCGGGGCGCCCAGCGGCGCATGTCTTGCAGTTCGTCCCATCCGAGCAAGGCACAATGCCCGTCGAACATCGCCGCAACCGCCCGACTTGAGAATCTCATCGAGACGGCGCCCCATCCGTTCGGGACCTCGCCCGCCCGTGGCGGCTTCGTGGGCCAAAGCCTCCGCCCGAAATGCGGCGGAGTCACCGAGTAGTACCCGCTGAGCAGCCCGCCTGATTCTGTCACCAAACGATCGGATGAAGCGAAGACAATGAGTTCCGTCGGACGCGCCGGATCCGAATTGCGCCGCGCATACCAGCCGTCGCCCCAGCGCTGCAAAGCCGTGCCGCGAATCGTCGGGCTGTCATGGAGGGCGATGCCGGTGCCGTCTTTATCCGCGCTGCCGCCCACAAACGCCTGGTTGAGCCCCAACCGCGGCGCAAGCGAGACGCGGTAATCCAAGTCCACCGATGCACCGAGATTGTGCAGCACTCTCCGGTCGGTGTAGACGAGCCCGAGATCGAACTCGCCGTAGGGCAGGAGCCGCCACGGGTAGCGCTGGGCGAGGAGGCCGTTCAATCGCTCGCCACGGTCATTTCGGGCGATCACATCACCTCGCCGGACCATGGTTTGGGACGGAAACCCCGGGAGGAGCCAGCCGGAATGCTCTCCGGCGTACAGCGCGTGGGCCACCATCAATTGCCGCCCGGCCGATTGCTCCACCGTCATCTGGGCCGCCGCTCTCGCCCGCCCCAGCGATGGCAGCAGCAGGGCCAGAAGCGTGGCAATCACTGCGATGACAACCAACAACTCGACCAGCGAGAAGCCGGGTTGATGACGGCTCGGCAACGCCTGCCGCTCCGTACGAGCCGTGAGCAGACTAGTTACTGCGTTCGCATATTTCGTGCGGTTTGGCAACATGGCGGACAGCGGCTAGCATAGCAATTGAGACTCAGTCTCTGCAAGCGACCAAGAGTATCCGCGTTCAGGAGCCTCGCGAATGCCCACCATTGGCGTTTCCCGTCAGAGTTGCCGCACCGTCCGTCTTTCGGGGTACGTGGCCGGACTTGTCATTTGGGCGTCCCCGTTGCCCGCGGAGACGATCGATGCGTCTTTCCAGAGTCCGGACCTCGACCGCTGGATGTACCCGTTCAACTCGTCACCGGGCTATCGCCCGGAGGCGTCCGTGTTCTCCGCCGTCGGACAGGAGAACGATTTCCCGCCGTTTTCGTTCGACCAGCGCGATGGGCAATTCATGGTCGGCTTTGACACGGCAACGCAGATCCCCGCCGGGCGCGGGCCCTGCGGCTACCGGGTGACGTCCGCGACCCTGACGCTCACCGTCAGCAGGGACGGCGCGTTCGAATACGACCCGACTTACGACGATTGGGGGACCTACGCCATGCTGCCTGACTCCGACCTGGGCAGGCCTGTCGAGTGTTACGGGGCCGCGTTTCGCAACGGCTGGCAGTCGTGCACGACGCCCGAAGCGTTCCCGTGTTTCTATGAGGGCACCTCGACGAATCCCGGGCCGCCTTTCGGTCCTTCCGCCAGTTCCGATGTGCGGAACGTCTATCCCACGGATTTCGCGGGCGGCGAAGCACGAGACGTCTCGAACAACGTGCGCGACCAGTTCGACCCCGTTCCATTCGCGATCGGGCGCAACGCCGCCCTCTCGTCCGGCGCTGCGGTCCCCGTGGAAACCGAGTTGTCGTTCGAACTCGAGGTGACGAACGCTGATGTGCAGGCTTTCCTGAGTTCGGCATTGAACGAGGGGCGACTCCGAATCGTGGTGACATCCCTCCAGCCCGCCTCCTCCGACGGTGGCCCGGGCACGGGTCAATTCGCAGCGTTCTTCACGAAGGAGGCAGGCATCCCGATGTTCGCGCCGCGCCTTTCGCTGGACGTCATGCTGATTCCCGCCGGCGACGCCAACGATGACGGCCAGGTCACCTTCACCGATGTCACGACAACACTGGCGAACTGGAACGCTTCTGGCGCGCCCGGTCTCACCGGCGACGCCGATTGCAGCGGCACGGTTGATTTCAACGACATCCTGACGGAGTTGGCCAACTTCGGCGTTGGCATTCCTTGATCGGTCGATCGCGGCTCATTCGATCATCAGCAGACGGAAAACGCCTTTCTCGATCACGACGTCGAAGCAGGTGAGGCGCAGATCCGGACGCATTGATTCGGGCGCTCGGAGGCGAAACGCGTTGGGCCCGATGTCCTCCATCAGCACGCCAGGGGTGTTCTCGCCCATCGGCAGCGCGGCGATCAGCGCCATGATCTCGCGCTCGTGCCCGACAAGAAAGTCCACGGCCTCGCGTGGCTCGCGCATCCGCTTGCGATACTCCGTCTTGAGCCGCTCGCTGAGCACCTGCTCAAGCAGCAGGTCGTACTCCTTGTTGCGCAGCGTCTGCGAAACGTGGTACATCACGTCGCTGGGCGAACGCAGCACGAGGGTGATCGTGCCGTCGGGCGCCTTTCGGCGGAGCGGTCCCGGATCGGTTCCGTCGGACCCTGTGGCGCCCGTTGAAGCGCGGGACGAACCCGATTCGCTCGCTCCGCGCTCGCCCGGCTTCGGTTCGTCGGCCGGAAACTGATCGAGCAGAGAGTCCCAGGCGCTCGCCTCCTGCCGCTGCTTCTCAGCCTGACGCTCGGCGGCGAGCCCTCCCTCCGCTCCAGGCACATCTTCGAGGTGCAGCCCCCTGCGCTGCACGACCTTGGTCTCGCAGCCTATGGAGAATGCGGCCATAAGCACCGCCGCCCAGCGCCAGTCGGAGTTCATGCCCGCGCCGCTCCCGCGCCCGCGCGGACTGTGTGCGACGCCTGGGACAGTGGGGGCGGGCGCGTGCGCGGCTCGGCGGCGCCCTTGCGCCACAATTCGTGCGCGGCAAACGCGGGATCCGGAGACGGGAAGTCCTCCCGCCAGTGGCACCCGCGGCTCTCGCGCCGCCACAACGCCGAACGCGCGACCAGCGCGCCGAGCAAGAGCATGTTCTGCGTCTCCCAGCCGATCGGGTCGTCGAAGATCTTGTCGAGGCTGTATCGCGCCCAGAAATCGAACATCTCGGTGGCGCCCTCGAGTTTGCGCCCGTGTCGCTCGATCCCGACATTGCGCCACATCGCCGAGCGCAGCGACGAGCGAACATCGGTCAGGTCCAGTTCGCCCTGCTGCGAAAGCGGGATGTCGCTGATGATCGAGAGCGGCGCCGCCGGCGGTCGCACGCCCCACGCGTTGGACCTCGCGCCGGCGCTCATCTCGCTCGCCGCCGTCCCCGCCTCGCGCCCGAACACCAGCCCCTCGATCAGCGAGTTGCTCGCCAGGCGATTCGCACCGTGCAGGCCGGAGCAAGCGGCCTCCCCAGCGGCGTAAAGCCCCGGGATGTCCGTGCGCCCGTGCTCATCCGTGTGCACGCCGCCGACCATGTAATGCGCCGCCGGGTTGACCGGGATCAGGTCGCGCGACGGATCGAGGTCGAACTGCGCCAGCGTCGCCCCGATCCCCGGGAAACGGCGCGCAAAGTCCTTGATCGGGCGCGCGTCGAGCCAGATGTGCGCCGCCGCCTGACGAGCCAGCACGCGGTGAATCGCGCGGCAGACCACATCGCGCGGCGCCAGCTCGGCCAGCTCGTGCTCGCCCGGCATGAACCGCGCAAGGCTGGAGTCCAGCAGCAACGCCCCCTCGCCGCGAACCGCCTCGGTGATGAGCGAGCGCGAGGCGCCCGCGATGTAAAGCGTCGTCGGATGGAACTGCATGAACGCCAGGTCCGCGAGCGACCCGCCCGCGCGATACGCCAGCGCCAGTCCGTCGCCGGTCGCTACGGCGGGGTTCGTCGTCTCGCGCCACAGCACGCCCGCGCCCCCGGATGCGAGGATCGTCGCCCGCGCCCAGATAATCTGCAGCCCGTACTTGGGATGAAACGTGATCGCCCCCACGCAGGGCGAGCGGTCCGACGAAGTCGGCGTCAGCAGATCGATCGCGAAGCAGTTCTCAAAGAGGCGAACGCCCGGTGTGGCGCGGCAAAGGTCGATCAGCGATCTCGCCAGCTCGCGCCCGGTGGCGTCGCCGTCGCTGTGGATGATCCGCCGCGCGTGATGCCCGCCCTCGCGCCCCAGCAGCAGCGAACCCGCCGCGTCGCGATCCGCGCGGAAACCGCGCCCCATCAATCGGCGCAGCGCGTCCGGCCCTTCGGAGCACACCTTGCGCACGATCGGTTCGTCGCAAAGCCCGGCCCCGGCCTCCATGGTGTCGCGCTCGTGCGCGCCCGGCGAATCGCCTTCGCCGAGCGCCGCGGCGATCCCGCCCTGCGCGTGGCCCGTGTTCGAGACCGTCAGCCTCGCCTTGGCGAGCACGATCGCGCCGCCGTGCTCCGATGCCGCCAGGGCCGCCGCCAGGCCCGCCACGCCCGACCCGATCACCAGCGTGTCCGTGAAGATCTGCGGCAGCAGCATCGAACGGAACGGGATCAGGTATCGGCGCTCGTCGAAAAGGCTGTGCATGCCGGTAAACCTGTCCGTCAGAATCGTTCAGTCGCTCGAGGGGCCCAGGAGCCTCTCCAGTTTTCGCGAGAGAAACCACGCGTGATGCTCGAGGTGCCACGTCGTGATGGCGAGCAGGGAATGGAGAGTCATCTCGCCCTTCTCGGGGTGCAGGGCCCGTCGCATCCACGTTTCAGTGTTGAGCGTTTGAAGCCAGCGGCTCGTCCACAGCCGGGTCGTGTGGATGACCGCGACGAATCCGGCGATGGGATGCTCGGCCCCGCCCCGTTCCCCGCCGTAGAGATGAGCATCGATGAACGCGTTCTCATCCCACACGGAGAACACCGGGCATTCTTCCGCCGCTGTTCGCCGCATCCGGTGCGCCTGCACGATCTCAGCGTCCGCCAGGTGCCCGGCGAGCACGCGGCAGGACCATCTCCCCACCCCCGCCTCCGCGCGAAAAAACGTGTCCGCCTGTGAATCCGTCAGGTCGAGCGCTCGCCGCTCCAGCCGGTCGGTGCCCGCGGCGTATCGATCGATCAGGTCCGGCGTTAACAGCGCGCTGAACTCTTCAACGCGGGGCTGCGCGCCGGGGTGCGGTCGGAGGCTCGGCGCGGCGGTCATGGGCGTAGTGTATGCCTCGTGCAACGCGTCGATTGGCGGTCCCCGGCGCTTCCGATAGTCTTGTCACCCCTTGAGCACCGCCTCGTTCATCGAGATCCGCACGGCCGGCCCTGCCTCCGTCGCCCGCATCACCTGCCCTTCCATCGGCCAGCGCGAAGCGCCGATCATCGAGGAAGCGCTCAAGGGCGCCGCCAAGAGTTCCCGCTTCAACATCGTGCTCGACATGACCACCGTCACCGTGCTCGGATCACTCGGCCTGGGCATGCTGGTCACGATCACCAAGGAGTGCCGAGACGGCGGCGGGCGCCTGGCCATCTTCGGCCTTTCTTCCAGCCTTCAGGACCTCGTCAAGCTCACGCGTCTGGACAAGTTCCTGCTCATCGCCAAGGACGAGGCGGCCGCGCTCGCCGCGATGCGTTGACCCCGCCCCGCAACGTCCCGGCGCTCCTCGCCGTCCCGGATCCGATCCTGTCATGAGCGCGCCCAACCGACCGGCTCGCCTGTGCGTGATGATCTCCGGCGGCGGCCGGACGCTCATCAACCTCCTCGATCGAATCGAGCGCGGAGCGCTGAACGCGGAAATGCCGTTGGTCATCGCCTCGCGCCGCTGCCCCGGCGTCGAACGCGCCTCGGCCCGAGGTCTGCGCACCATCATCATGCCCGGGGAGATCGCCGCGCCCGCTCTCGAGACAACTCTGGCCGAAGCCCGGATTGATTGGGTGGCGCTGGGCGGCTATCTGCAACTCATCCGGATCCCGGAGCGATACCGCTGGCGCATCGTCAACATCCATCCGGCGCTGCTTCCTTCCTTCGGCGGGCCCGGTATGTATGGCATGCGCGTGCACCGGGCCGTGATCGACGCGGGCTGCCGCATCAGCGGGTGCACCGTTCACCTTTGCGACGAGCGCTTCGACCACGGGCCAATCCTCGCACAGCGCGCATGCGAGGTGAAACTCGATGACACACCCGAGGCTCTTGCACATCGCGTCTTCGATCTGGAGTGCGCCCTGTATCCGGAAACCCTCGCTCGGCTCTTCGGCAGCCGATTGAGCGTGGAGTCCGGGCGCGCGCGACTGGTGGAGCCGTGACTCGCCCGGCGTTCTTCGGGGCGATACTTGTCGCTTCGGCGCTCGCCTTCGCGCGGCCCGCGCTCGCGCAAAGCGAAGAGGAACCCCGGCCGACAGGCGGGCAGCGCACCGAGCAAGACCTCGTCGAGGCGTTCCAGTCGCGCGACTACCAGGGCGCTCTGGCGCTGCTGGATCGCCAGGCCGCCCAATCGCCAAAGGACCCCTTCGTCGCCTACAACCGCGCCTGCGCGCTGGCGATGCTCGGACGCGCAGACGAGGCCGCCGAGTCGCTCCTCCGCGCGCTCTCGCTCGGCTTCACAGATCTGTTCCACATGGAGCGCGATGCGCACCTGACCCCGCTTCGCGACCACGCCACATTCCGAACCATCCTCCGCGGCTGGCGCGAACTGCTCGATGCGCGCGGCGCGGCGGACCTCGAATCCGCCCGCGAAGCCCTCGGCCCGACCTATACGTACGAATCGGATCCTTCGCTGCGATTGAACTTCGCCTCCGCCATGCCCGCCGAATCCTTCGACGCCGCCAAGCGTGAAATCGCACGCGTCGCGGTGTGGGCATCGGAAACCGTCCTCGGCCCACCAGTCGAATCCACGGAGCGCCCCGACCCCTGGGTGCTCGTCATCCTGCCGACGCCGGCCGACTTCGTTCGACTGATCGGCGGTCCCGGCATCGGCGGCTACTACGACCGCGACCGCAAGCGCCTCGTGGCCCAGGACATCGGACCCAGCCTTCGCCACGAGTTCTTCCACGTGCTGCACTGGCGTCGAATGGACCAACTCGGCCAGCAGCACCCGCTCTGGATCATGGAGGGCCTGGCTTCGCTGCTCGAAGACGTGGAGACAAATGAAGCGGGGGGTTTCCGCATCGTTCCATCCTGGCGCACCAACATCGCCAAGCGCCTGGAGCGCGCCGGCCGGCTCACTCCGTGGCCCGATCTCGCGACGATCGGACGTGACTCATTCATGGGCTACCGCGCCCGCGCCAACTACGCCCAGTCGCGCGCTGTGTTCATGTTCCTGCTCGACGAGGGCGCGCTGGCGACGTGGTACGGCATGTTCGTCGAGCGCTTTGCCGACGACCCGAGCGGCATCGGCGCGATCGAGCGGGCCCTCGGCGCGCCCTTAGAGTCCGCCGAGATGCGATTCCGCCAGTGGCTGCGCCGCCTGCCGGAAGTGGGGGAGCAGGCGCGCCCGCCTCGTGCCAGCCTCGGCGTTGATCTGGGTCCCGGCACCGGCGACGGCCCGAGTGTGCTCGGCCCGAGCCACGATGCGCAGCCAAAATACGTGTCGCAGGAGCGCTTGCGCCGCCGCGATGTGATCACAGCCGTCGACGGTCGCGCCACAACAACGCTCGACGACCTGTTCCGAGTCCTCTCCGACTTGGAGGTGGGACGGCGCATCGTGCTCGATGTCCGCCGCGCCGGCAGGGCCATCCGAGTGGAATTGGAACTCGTCGATCGCCAAGCCGCCGAGGACGGAAATGACCCCTGATCTCGCTACACTCCCGAGTCTTCCTCGCGAGCACAGAGCCGCGAGGAGCACGGGACCGGCATGACCAAGTCGCGCAAGACCTTCTGGACGGATTTCCGGCAGTTTTTCTTGCGTGGGCTGGGGATCCTCCTCCCTTCGGTGCTGACGCTGGCCCTGCTCTGGTGGGCCTACGGCTTCCTGCGCAACAACGTCGCCGAACCGATCAACTCCGCCGTGCGCGAGGTGGTGATCTTCACCGCCCCTCGAATCGTCGACGACCGCCGCCTGCCCGAGTGGTTCACCGTCACCGATGAGCAGGTCGCACGTCTGCGCGATGAGCGCTCCCGCCTCGGCCAGCCGCGCGTGAGCGACGACCACCTCCGCGCCGACGCCCGCGCCAAGATCTTCGCCGAATGGTGGCGGTCTCACTGGTATCTGGAAGCCATCGGCTTCGTGATCGCCGTCGTGCTGGTTTATCTCGCCGGCGTTCTCGTCGGAAACTTTGTCGGCAAGCGCGTGTGGCAGCGCGTCGAGGGCTTCCTCACGAGCCTCCCCGTGCTCAAGCAGGTCTACCCCAGCGTCAAGCAGGTCGTGGAATTCCTGATGGGTGGGGGCTTCGGCGGCGGCGAAGGCGGACAGGCCGTCCCCGCGGGCAAGGTCGTGCTGGTCCAGTTCCCGCGTCCCGGCTGCTGGATGGTCGGCCTCATGAGCGGCCGGTCGATGCAGGCCATCGAGCGCCTCGGCGGCAACGTCGAGCACGTTTCGATCTTCATGCCCACCTCGCCCACTCCGTTCACCGGCTTCGCCATCTCCGTGCCCCGGAAGGAGATCATCGAAGTGGATATGTCGTTGGACGAGGCGATCCGCTATCTCGTAAGCGGCGGCGTGCTCATCCCGCCCCGCATGCGGGCCGCTCAGGAACCGGAGATCCTGATCGCGCCCCAGGCAGCGGGCGCGGAGCGTCCGTCGGATCCGACGAAGCCCTGGGCGGGCGCGGGGCCCGCCGCGGCGTGATCGAGGCAGGGAGACACGAATGCGAATCGAAGTGACGGCCAAGCACGTGGAACTGACCGACGCCATCCGCCAGTACGCCGACACGAAGTGCGCGCGACTCCCGAGGTTCTACGACGGCGTGCAGTCGATCCAGGTGCTGATCGTTCGCCCCCAGAAGCGCGAGGAGTTCGAGATCGAGATCCGCGCCGACGTGGAGAAGCACGACGACTTCGTTGCCAAGGAGCGCGGCCACGACATCTACGGCTGCATCGACCTGTGCGTGGACAAACTGGCCCGCCAGCTTGCGGACTTCAAGGAGCGCCTCAAGAATTCCAAGCGGGCCTGAACCGCGCCGCCCGACCCCGGAGTGACCCGAGCATGAAACTGAGCGAGATTGTCCCCGATGGAGCCATCGTCGCCAGGCTCAAAGCCCACGACCGCGACGCCGTCGTGGCCGAGATCGTCGAGACCCTCTCCGCCGCCAGGATCGTCCCGGCGGACCTCGGCAAGGACCTCGTCGCCTCCGTCCTCGAGCGCGAGCGCCGAGGCTCCACCGGCTTCGGTCGCGGCGTCGCCGTGCCCCACGTCAAGCACGCGCGAATCAAGAAAATGTCGGCGGCAATCGGACTCAGCGAGCAGGGCGTCGAGTTCAACGCCCTGGACAAGCAGCCCGTTTACTCGATCTTCCTGCTCCTCTCTCCCGCCGACAAGCCCGAGGAGCACCTTCAGGCGATGGAAGTGATCTTCAAGAATCTCAGCCAGGACAAGTTCCGCCGCTTCCTGCGCCAGGCGACCAGCGCGCAGGACGTGCGCACGCTGCTGGAGGATGCGGACAACCAGAAACTGGGCTGACGCGGCGCGTCACTCGACCAGGGAGCGGAAGATTGCCCGCGCGTGCTCAGGCCACCGTGACCATCAAGAATCGTCTCGGGCTTCACGCGCGCCCGGCCATGCTCTTCGTCGACGCCGCCGCCCACTGCACCTCCGACATCCGCGTCAAACGCGCCGATTCCGGCGAAGGCGGCGACACCGTGGACGGTAAGTCGATCATGGACATCATGATGCTCGCGGCCACGCAGGGCACGGTCCTGGTCATCGTCGCCGAGGGCGATGACGCCGATGCCGCCGTACAGCGCCTCAAGTCGCTCATCGAGAGCGGCTTCGATGAGGATTGATCTCGCGCGAGGTCACCGACACTCAGCGATCACTCGCCGCCCGCCGCAGCCCCCGCGGCGACTCCGGCCAGTTCTTTCTCATCCACGCGCTCGATCCGCGCGCCCATCGCCGCCAGCCGCTCTTCCATCCGCTCATACCCGCGATCGAGGTGATACACGCGCAAAACCGCCGTTTTGCCTCGCGCCGCCAGGCCGGCGAGCACGAGCGATGCCGAGGCCCGCAGGTCGCTGGCCATCACCGGCGCGCCCACGAGTTCGCGCACGCCGCTCACGACCACCGTCGGCCCCTGGTGGAAGAGCGCGGCGCCCATGCGCGCCAATTCCGGCACGTGCAGGAACCGCTGCGGGTAGATCCGCTCCGTGATCACGCTGTTCCCGTCGGCCATGCACAGCAGCGCCATCACTTGCGCCTGAAGGTCGGTCGGGAACCCGGGGTGCGGCTGCGTCGTGATCTGCGCCGGCTTCACGCGCCCGGAGCACTCCACCGTGACCGAGGCCCGCAGCCCGTCGCCCGCGCCCTCCGCGACATCCAGGCGCACCCCGATCCCCTCCAGCAGATCGGCCGCCGCCATGAGGTGATCGATCGGGCAGTTCTCCACCGTGATGCGCCCGCGCGTGATCGCCCCGGCGATCAGATACGTCCCCGCCTCGATCCGGTCCGGGATGACGGTGTGCCGCGCCCCTCGCAACTCGCGCACGCCCTCAATGACGATCCGAGGCGAGCCCGCGCCGCGGATCCGCGCTCCCATCGCGTTCAGAATCGTCGCCAGGTCCGCCACCTCCGGCTCGCACGCCGCCGACTCGATGATCGTCTCTCCCTCGGCCAGCGCCGCAGCCGACATCACATTGGCCGTTCCAAGGACCGTGGGGCCGAACGGCCCGCCGAGGAAGATCCGCGCCCCTTTCAGCCGCCCTCCGCGCGGAGCCCGCGCCACCACGTCGCCCGAGTCGAGCGAGATCTGGGCGCCCAGGGCGCGCAGCCCGCGAAGGTGCAGGTCCACCGGCCGGTCGCCGATCGCGCACCCGCCCGGCATGGACACGCGCGCCTGCCCGCGCCGCGCTAGCAGCGGGCCGAGCACGCAGATGCTCGCCCGCATCGTCCGCACGATGTCGTAGCGCGCAGTGCTCGCCGATTCGTCGTGGCAACGCAGCGACAGGCGCATCGATCCGTGCGCGCCGGGTTCGTCGGTTGTGCCGCAGCCGAGTTCATCGATCAGCCGGCGCATGTTGGCGATGTCCGCCAGCCGCGGCACCCCCTCGAGCACCACCGGCTCATCCGTGAGCAGCGCCGCCGCCATCAGCGGCAGCGATGCGTTTTTGGACCCGCCGGCCCGGACCCGCCCGCTCAGCCGCTCGCCGCCATGGATCACGAATGCGTCCACGCCCAATGCCTCCTGCGCGATTCCGGCAAGCGATGCGGTGTGTATCGGTCCGGCGATGCTAGGGCCGGAAACCGCGCACCGGCGCTCGCGGAACGGCCCGACTCTCGGCGGCCTCGGCGCCGCGCCGCGGGCCTCCCGCTCCGTACGGCTTGCCTCATCGGAAAAGCCGGAACGGTCTCGGCAGATTTCTCATCCTCGCGCCTGGCCCCAACCGGAGCCCAATTGGACGTTCCTCGTGCATCGTCTCCCGCCGCGCCGGTGCGCGGACCCCGGACCGATGCGTCCTCTTTACGAGGAGGTGCATTGTGGCTCGTCTTGCGAATCTCAAGCGAACGGTACTGGGGGCGGGAATGATCGCGGCGGCGACGGGACTGGCGGTCTGGTCCACGCCCGCCCTCTCGAGCGGGGATGGCGATTCCTACGCCCACCTTCCCTCCTCGATCCAGCTGACCGGCGTCGTGCGCGACTTCAAGTGGCGCACCCAGGAAGGCGGGCACCCCGACTTCGAGGTCGTCCCCGCGGGCGGTTACGGCCACTACATGAACAACATCGCCGAGAACCTGGACTCGGACAATAAGCCCGTCTTCGTCGGCGGCGGGCGCAAGGTGTCGGCGCAGTGGCGCGACTCCGGCAACCGCAACATCCACCCCTCGGCGTACAACGCCAGCCTCGGCGACGTGGCGGGCTCGTACACCGGCGGCGCGGACTCCGGCGGCATCGCGTCCGCCGACAGTTTCCGCCAGTGGTTCCGGGATGTGGCGGGCGTCAACATGTCTCGCGCCCTGACCCTCACGCTGAACCGCGACGAGAATTCCAACGTCTACTCCTTCGACGACCGCTACGACCCCGCGTACAGCAGCAAGGGCGGCTTTTTCCCCATCAACAACGAGCTCTTCGGCAACTCGCCCGGCCAGGCCAAGAACTTCGGCTTCACCTTCGAACTGGCCACCGAGTTCATCTACAAGCCCGGAACCGGTCAGAAGTTCATGTTCCGCGGCGACGACGACGTCTGGGTCTTCATCAACGGCCGGCGCGTCATCGACATCGGCGGCGTTCACAGCGCCGTTAGCCAGACGGTCTTCCTTGACCGCCTGAACCATCTCAACGCCAATAAGACCAACTCGCTCCGATTCTTCTTCGCCGAGCGCCACACGACGCTCTCCAACTTCCGCATCGAAACGACGATCAACCTCAAGACCGCCGAGCTGCCCAACACGTCGAGCCTCTACGACTGAGCGGCCCTTGGCGCTTCGATTGAGGTCACAGCCAGCGCCCGGCGCGAGGGAGTCGCCGGGCGCTGTCGTTTTTGCCCCGCGCCGCGCGCCCGCACGATCGCTACGGAGAACCTGCGGCGCGCGTGGTCGATCGGCCGCCGGCCTTCCATTCTGAGATCCCGCCCTCCAGCCAGTACACGTCCTGCCTGGCTTGGATCAGCCGCTTGGACAACGCCCGTGCCCGCGTCGAACCCGGATTCTCGCCGTACACGATCAGCGCCTTGTAACCCTTGAGGCTCGGGTCCAGGTCGTTCGGATCGACCTCCGGCGGCTCCACGTGCCGCGCCCCCGGGATGTGCTCGGTCACGAATTCCTCGCGTGGCCGGGCATCCAGAATCAGGTACTTCTCCGGGGACTTCTCCAGCCACTTCGTCAACTGCACGGAGTTCACGCGGGCGATCGAGTCGTCGTTAACCTTCGAGCTGCACCCAAACGCCAGCAGAGCGGTAAGGATCAGGCCTGGTGCGATCGCGGGGTGTGCGCTTGCGGGCCCGATCTGAAAAGGACGGCTCATGTCGGCAGGATACCGGAGGACCACAGCGGGGTTGATCGCCGTCGCCGCGGCGCTCTGCGGCATCGCGGCGGCGGGCGAACCGGCCCGGCCCGCCGGAGCCGATCGATCTGCTCGCACGAAGGCGGGCAGCGTGGAAGAAGAAGCAAAGCGCGCTGTCAAGGTGCGGCTGGTCTGCGAGCGCGCGCCCTCGGGCCCCGGGTCGTCCGGCACACTCGCCCTTGTCTTTGAAATCGCCTCACACTGGCACATCTACTGGCGCAACGCCGGTGACACCGGCCTTCCGATCTCCGTCGAATTCGAGGCGCCCGCCGGCGTGAAGATCGGTCCGGCGCAGTGGCCCGCGCCCATGCGCCTGGTCTCGCCCGGTGAGATCCTCGACTACGTGTACGAGAACTCCACGGCACTCTTTTTTCCCATCGAGTTTTCGTCGCACGCCGCTTCGCCGGTCACGATCCGCGCCCACGTGGACTGGCTTGTCTGCCGTGAGGCCTGTGTCCCGGGAAGCGCCGATGTCTCGCTCACGCTGCCCGGCGCGCCGCTGGATGACTCCGAAGCCAAGCGTGTGGCGCAGGCCCGTGCCCGCGTGCCGCGTCCGGCAAACGGATCTGGTGCTACGGTGCGCGCCGTCTGGCGAGGGCTCGAACTGAACTTCGAATCGCCGGGCGCAACCTCTCTCACGTTCTTCCCTTACGAATCGGATGAAGCACAAGCGATCAACCTGCTCGAGCGCGGCGTCGCCAACGGGCATCGGCTTTCGATCGGGTATGCCGAATCGGTCCGTTCCGCCGACCGAGTCCGCGGCGTTCTCGAAGTGCGGCGCGAAGGCCCGCCGCTTTTTGTCCTGATTGACGAACCGCCACCGGGGAGCGAATAATCGTTGATACGAGTGACCCGGGCGTGCACGCGTGGTGCAGCCCCACACCGTCCCGCGGGGCGCCCCGGGCCTCGCCTCAAGGAGCATCCAGAGATGACGACGTTGAGCAGCAAGTGGATGGCGCGAGTCGCCACCGGCGTGGCGCTGGCGGTCAGCGCCGCCGTGTTCGCCGGTTCCGAGGGCGAGCAGAAGAAGGGCGCCCAGGTCGGCCAGCCCGCTCCGAATTTCACCCTCGTCGACACCAACGGCAAGGAGCACACGCTCAGTTCCTACCAGGGCAAGATCGTTGTGCTCGAGTGGTTCAACAGCGAGTGCCCCTTCGTCAAGCGCCAGTACGAGACCTACACGACGATGAAGGACACGTCGTCCAAGTACCCGGACAAGGTCGTCTGGCTCGCCATCAACTCCGGCGCTCCCGGCAAGCAGGGCCACGGCAAGGACAAACAGGCCGTCGAGTCCTGGAAGCTGAAATACCCCGTCCTCAACGATGAGACGGGCAAGGTCGGCCGCCTCTACGGCGCCAAGACCACGCCGCACATGTTCGTGATCGACGCCAACGGTGTCATCCAGTACGCCGGCGCGATCGACGACGACCCCAAGGGCGAGAAGTCCTACGGCCAGAAGGTCAACTACGTCGCCCAGGCCCTGGCGGAACTCGCCGCCGGCAAGCCCGTCTCGACGAAGGAGACCAAGCCCTACGGCTGCTCCGTCAAGTACGGCGGCTGAACCGCCTCGAACCGATTCCGTTGCATCGCACGCACACCCGGCCGAGTTCCTCGGCCGGGTTTTTTCATGCGCTCGGCGCGGTCGTGCTCGACGGCGCGACCGCCGATAGTGCCGGCGCCGGCTCGGGCGGCAGGCCCACCGGCTCCGACCTCGCCTGCGGACCCGGCCTCGGCTTCTGCATCGCCAGCGCCACCAGCGCGAAGATGCTCAGAGTCACCGTGGCCGCGATCCCCACGGCCTGGTACGCGACCGGATGGATCGGCGAGTCTTTGTTCTCTCGCGTCTGCGTCACGACCGTCACCGGGCCGCGCCGGACTTCCTGATTGAACTCCGAGGTTCGCGCCAGGCTGCCCTTGAGTCGCATCCCCGCCCCGATCGCCAGCGCGATCAGGAGCACCAGCCCGAGGTAGAAGCCCAGCAGCCCCCGCGCCCGGCTCGACTCAAACTGGAGCAGCAGAACGACGCACACCACCGCGAGGACCGCCCCCGCGCCCGACACGACCAGCGCCGTCGTCGCCGTCACCCCCGGCGGCGCCACGTACCAGGTGACCCCGCCCACGAACAGCAGGCCGATCGCATAGACGAACAGAGTCACCGCGGCCGGAAGCGCGCTTTTCATCGCGTGGTCCCCTGTGCAGCGCCCGAAAGGGCGTGCCGAATCGCAGCCTCCGCGAGCAGTTCCACCGGATCAAAGACCGGCAGCGGGCTCTCCTCAAGAGCGAGCATCAGCGGCGCTTCCGTCGCCCCGAGGATCAGACCGTCGCAACCCCGCTCCGCGAGGTTCCGCACCGACACAAGCACCCTGGCCCGGGACTCGCGCTTCACCCGTCCGTGCACTGCTTCATTGAATATCACCCGGTCGATGAAGTCTGCCTCTTCCTGCGGCGGCACGAGCAGGTGCATCCCGCGCAGCCCCAGCACCGTCTGGTACGTGCTCCCGTAAGTCACGTATTTCGTGCCGATCAGACCGATGCGCCGGCAGCCGTTCGACTGCACGGCGTCCGCCGTCAGGTCGATCATGTTCAGCCAGGGCACCGGGGAGCCGCCCTCCGCCATGGGCAGCGCATGATGAGCCACGTTGTCCGGCAGGATGCAGAACTCGGCCCCGGCGTGCGCAAGCACCGCCGCCGACTGCCGCAGCATGTCCGCGATCCCCGGCCAGTCGCCCCGCTCCAGCGCCGCAACGTAATGGGAGAACGGCCGGTTGTGCAGCGACACCAGCGGCCGGCGCCGGGGATCCTCGATCTCCGACACGCGCCGACCGATCGCGCGGTAGCAGATCGCCGATCCCTCGGGGCTCACGGCCACGATGCCGATATGCTTCACCACGCAGGCGCTCCATCGCCGTGGCCGAGTGGCGACGACCGGGAAATCTTATTGCATCCCGAGGGGATGCGCCGCCGCCGGGACTTACCATGCAGCCCGTGCCCGATCGACCGCAGAGCCCGATCGACGATCCCTTCGCGCTCCTGGGTCTCGACCGGTCGTTCCGAATCGATCAGCCCGCCCTTCAACGCGCCTGGCTTCAACGCACCGCTGCCCTGCACCCGGACCGCCACCCCGACCCCGTGCAGGCGGCTTCGCTCCTGTCGCGCGTGAATCGCGCCAAATCCGTACTCGAAGACCCGGAACAGCGCGCCAACGCGTTGCTCGTGCTCCTGGGCGGCCCGGCCCGAGAGCAGGACAAGTCACTACCGGATGGGTTTCTCACCGGGATGATGGAGGCCCGGCAGGAGGCGGAGGAAGCCCTCCACAGCGCCGATGCGCCGGCCCTGGAACGATGGAAGCAATGGGCGCGCGACGAGCGCGAAAACTACCACCGTCAGACCGCCGCCCTTTTCGATCGGGCCGTCTCCGACGGCGCCGCGCCGGACACACTTCGCCAGCTCCGCGCGACGCTCAACGCCTGGCGATACATCGAGCGAATGATCGAGCAGCTCTCCGAAACCTGACCCGCTCGCTTCACTCCACATCCAGCGCCACATCGAGCGCCGCCGCCGAGTGAGTGATTGCCCCCGCACTGATCCGATCCACGCCAGTCTCCGCGATCGCTCGGATCGTGTTCACGCTCACTCCGCCGCTTGCCTCGAGCTCCACCGGCGATCGCGCGTCATCACGCAGCTGCACCGCCCGGCGCAGATCCGGCGACGACATGTTGTCGAGCAGGATCACATCCACCGTCCCGCGCGGCAGCCCGAGCAGCACGCCGAGTTGTTCGAGCCGGTCTGCTTCGACTTCCACGAACCGAACCGGTCCCGCGGCCCGCGCTCGTCGTGACGCTTCGATCACCGCCGCCCCCATCTCCCCGATCGGCGTGCCCGCCAGGTGGTTGTCCTTGATGAGCACCGCGTCATACAGCCCCAGGCGATGGCAGAATCCGCCCCCGCAGCGCACCGAGTACTTCTCCAGCGTGCGCAGCCCCGGTGTTGTCTTCCGCGTGTCGAAGAGCCGTGCCCGCGAGCCGGCCGACCTGGGCTCCATCGCCGCGACGAATCGCGCGGTCAGGCTCGCAACGCCCGAAAGGCGGCCCACGAGGTTCAGCAGCGTCCTTTCCATCGCGAGCACTTCGCGCGCCATGCCGCGCACCCGGGCGATCGCGGTCCGCGGTGGCACCGCCTGCCCGTCTTGAACGAGCGGCCGCACCTCACACTTGAAGCCAAAGACATCCACCAGCATCGGAACGACGCGCAGTCCAGCCACGACGCCGGGCGCGCGCGCCACGACGGCGCCCTCGACCGTGCGATCAGCGCTCGCCCACGCCTGCGTAGTCGCATCGCGCGCGGCCCCCGGAGCGCCGAGGTCCTCATCGCGCGCGATCTCGAGCACCCGCCGCACCAGACCGGGGCGCGTGAGCTCCTCAAAGAGTTCGCCGAGCGGGAGTGAGTTCAGGTCCGTCAGCCGATTCACGCTGGGCGCTCCACTCAGGCGCGCTTCAATCGCCCGATGGCGGCGCTCGTGCTCCTGCCCTCCAGCGGCTCGATGAGCACCACCCGCCCGCCCCACGATTCGACGAGCGAGCCGCCCACGACTTGCTCCTTCGTGTAATCGCCCCCCTTGACGATGACATCGGGCTTCAGCGTCTCGATCAGCCGCATCGGCGTGTCCTCGTCAAAGATCACCACGATCCCGACCGACTCCAGTTCGCCGAGGATGCTCGCCCGGTCGTCCGCCTCGTGAACGGGCCGGCCCGTCCCCTTGAGCCGTCGCACCGACGCGTCGGAGTTCAGTCCCACAACCAGCAGCTCCCCGTGCCGCGCCGCCTGCTGGAGCAGCCGGATGTGCCCCGCGTGGATGATGTCAAAGCATCCGTTCGTAAACACGATGCGCTTGCTCTCGCGCCGCGCGGCCCCGACTTCAACCTCCGCTTCTTCCAGCGTCCTCAGCTTTCCGAGCAGCCGTCGCGCCTCCACCAGCACCTGGCGATGCACCCTCTCGAACGGGATCGGCTGAACGCCGAACACCTCCACCTCCAGCCCCGCGGCTGTGTTTGCAAAGCGCACCGCATCGGCCCAATCCAGACCGTTGGCCCGGGCCGCCGCCAGAGCCGCAAGCACCATGTCTCCCGCCCCGGTCACGTCGTAGACCTCGCGCGCCACCGTGGGCACCGCCAGCGGCGGCCGCCCGCGCTCCAGCAGCAGCGCGCCGTGCCTGTCGAGCGTCAGCACGACGACGCCGATGTCATGGCCCTCCTGGATCGCTCGTGCCAGCCGCGCGTTGTGCGCAGGATCGGCATCCTCATGCGTCTCGAGACCGGTAGCAGACTCCGCCTCGGTGCGGTTCGGCGTGATCGCGCCGGCGCCACGGTAGCGGGAGTAATCACCGATGCGAGCCGGGTCCACGAGCACCTCCGGCCCATTCTTTGCCGCCCGCTCAATCACGCTGCGTACCAGCCCGCCCGCGCACACTCCCTTGTCATAGTCCTCGATGGCGATCACATCGGCCGCGCCGACCGCCTCGCCCACGATGCCCGCAAGCCGCCGCTCGAGAGCCTCGCCCAGCGGTTCCCGCGATTCAACATCCAGCCTGAACATGCGGTGCGGGTGGCGGTGCTGGGCCCGTCCGACGAGGCTCCGCTTCACAGTGGTCGGGCGTGATGGATCCGTAAGCAGCCCGGTCGTGTCCACGCCCCCGCGCTCAAGTTCCGCGCGCAGGACTTTGCCTTCCGTGTCATCGCCCACCACCCCGACGGCCAGCACCCGCCCGCCGCCCGTGCCGGGAAGCAGGGCCGCCAGCGACATGCACACGTTGGCCGCGCCGCCCGGCGCATGCCGGGTTTCGCGCACGTGCAACACCGGCACCGGCGCATCCGCCGTCAGCCGTTCCGCGTCGCCCGTCACCGTCTGGTCGAGCATGAAATCGCCGACCACGACGGCATTGAACGCACGCCACTGCGCCAGCCTTGTGAGCAATTCAGACACGGACCCAGTGTAGCCGCCGCCCCGGTCTCACATCGCTCCGGCCAGCGCCTCTCGCGCCCCGGCGGTGTGCTCCACGCGCGCGGCTTGCAGCACGCGCGCATGCAACTCGCGTTCGCCCTCACGGAACTTCAGCCTCAGCCGCGCCCGCAAGACCGGCAGCGACAGCACATCCCGCGGCAGTCGGCGCAGCCGCATCCAGTCTTTTTCGGTGGTGAGCAGCGAAGGAGCTTCGAGCCCGCGCGCCGCCATGGCCGCTCCCGCGCGGACCATGATGTCCCTCACCTCGCCCGCGCTCCACGAGTGATGATCGCGCCGCACCTCGTCCAGCAGCACCACCGCGCCCGATTCGTGGCACGCCCGCACGAACGCATCGGAATTGCCGATCGCGCACATCACAACGATCGGTTTCCCGTTCAGGCAGGCCGTGGCCCGCTCCGCTTCGCCGGCCACGATCGATGCCCAATCATGCTCGGCGCAGGCCGAGACGACGCTGGGCTTGAGCGCCAGCACCTGCGCGAGCATCGCGTCCACCCGCTCCTCATCCGCCCGCTCGCAATGGGTCACAACCACGGCATCCGCCCGGCGCAGCGACGCCACGGGCTCGCGCAACCACCCGGCGGGAAGGCACCGGTCCTCGAACGGGTCGCGCGTCGCGTCAATGACAACGATGTCCAGGTCCCTCGCGATGCGCCGGTGTTGAAATCCATCGTCGAGGATCACGCAGTCGATCAAGCCCGACCCGACCAGCGGGGACAGGCCGGCGATGCGGTCGGGCTGGGCCACGACGGGCACACCGGGCAGGCGATCCGCATATTCCTCCTGCTCATCGGAGGGCTCTCCGCGCGCTGAGCCGTAGCCCCGCATCGCAATCGCCGGCCTGCGCCCCGCTTCCACGAGCCACTGCGCGATCCGCATGACCAGCGGCGTCTTGCCCGTCCCGCCCACGCTCAGGTTGCCCACCGAGATCACCGGACACGACAACCTCGCGACGCCCCGCCCCGCGTCAAACGCTCGATTGCGCACACCCACAATCGCCCGATAGACGGGCTCGAGCGCCGCGCCGATCGGAAAAGGCAGTGGGGGCCGCGCTCGCCGGTCACGTCCGCGCATGAACGGATGGCTCCCGCGCGCGTCCGCCGTCGCCGTTTCGACCCGATCGCCCCGTCATCCCGGCGGCCTCCTGCGACAACGAACCGAGCGATGCGCGCAGCCTTCGGCGCGATGCGAGCGTCAGCCGCGCCGTGTTCGCCGCGTCGAGCACCGCGAGGGCTATGCCGACAACCAGCAGCGCCAGCGCCGCGATCCACACCAGGGTCCACTCGCGCGGGTGCCGGTGGGGATCGAGCAGCGAGAACCCGCACGCCAGCATCGGGAGCATCAGCAACATGACCACAGCATTCGCGATCCGGATCCGCTTGCGACTGGCCGGCTGATCCGATCGTGCGGTCGCGTGCGCGTGCGTCGCGACCAGCACCATCAGCACGACCGTGACCGGAACGGCCAATTGCGCGGAGATGATCGGAACGGTCAGGATGCGCGGCCCTCGGCTGGCGTGCCCGGCGCCAGAAGTCTTCGCAGCAGGGGGGTCAGCATCCGCATGGGCAGGCCCATGATCGTGCCCGGATCGCCCCTGAACTGGATCGGCCATCCGGCCTCCAGGCGCTCGACGAGGTTATACGCGCCCGCCTTCCCAGCCCACTGGCCGGACGCCACATACCCCTCGATCACGTCCGCCGGCAGCCGTCCGACCTGCACCTGCGCCACATCGACCAGGATGCGCCGCCAGCCCGCGGCAAGAATCGCCGCACCCGTGTACACCTCGTGAGCCCGGTCGCTCAGCCTCTGCAGAATCCGGCGCGCATCCTCGGCGTCCCGGGCTTGACCGATGATCTCCCCGTCCGCGACGACCGCGGTGTCCGCGGCCAGTATCACCACTCCCGACACGTTCTCCGTCAGCCGCTCGAGCGCGGAAACGGCCTTCAAATAAGCCAGCGCACCAACCCATGGGCGGGCCATGGCCTTCGGCGGAACCGTCAACTCGCCGTCATCGATGCCCGGCGACACGGCCTGATGCGCGAACCCGCCCTCCTTGAGCAGCGCGCGCCGCCTCGGCGAAGTGCTCGCCAGCACGAGCGCCCGCGATCCCACCCGGGGCGTCGTCGTCGCCATCCCCACCTTTCCCTGCGCGATCATGGCCGACGCACGTTACCGGTGTGCCCGCGCTGCAGTTTCGCGCAATGCCTTTCCGCGCGAGTCTACGACACCCGCTCAAGCGCAGCCCGCTCGACCTGCTCCAGGCCGATGGCCTCCATCGCGGCTCGCCCGCGCGCGGCATCCTTGTGCGCTCGACCCTGCGGCGGAGGCGCCGCCTGAATCACATCGCCCTGTCGCCCGTAGGGACCGACCAGATCAATCCGCGTCGGCCCATACAACGCGACCAGCGGCCGATTGAATCCCACGGCCATGTGCACGGCCGCCGAATCGTTGGCAACGACCAGCGCCGCGCGCTCGATCACGCGCATCAACCCCGCCACATCGGTCTGGCCGAGCAGATCGACCATGGTGGTTCCGTCGGCCTGTGCCAATGTAATGGGACACTGGTCGCGCTCGCCCGCGGCCCCCACGATCACGATCGCTTCCAGGGATTTCGAGTCCAGCAACCGGCGCGCCAGCGCTGCAAAGCGATCGTCGGGCCACCTCTTGCCTTCCCACCGGCTCGTTGGCGCGAGCACGCCGTATCGGCGACCCTCCAGGCGCGGATCGAGGCCCGTGCCCTCCGGCGTGTAGAGCCGCGTATCGCGCACCGGCGCAACGCCGATCGCCTCGACGAGCGCCAGCATCCGATCGACCGTGTGCGGACCGCCCGCGGCGCGCACACGCCGCGTGTATCCGATCCATCCGCACTCTCGCGCGTCGGCAAACCCCACGCGCTGCCGCCCGCCGGAAGCCAGGGTCAGCAGCCCGCTCCTCAGCAGGCCCTGCGCGTCGATCACCAGGTCGTAGCGGGCCTGCCGGATCGTCCTCAACAGCGCGCCGAGCGCTCGCCCCCAACCGGCTCGCCAGAACTCCGCCAGCGCCAGGTCGCGCCGCGGGAAGGGGATCGCGCTGCTCAGCGCCGGGTGCGCGCTGATCGCGGGCGAGAACGAATCCTGAACGAGCCAGTCGATGCGGGCATCGCGATAAGCCGCACGCAGGCTGGTGAGCACCGGCACCGTGCGGCACACGTCGCCCAGTGCGCTGGGCCGGATCAGGAGGATGCGATCGGCGTTCGGCGGTATGGGATGGAATCCTCAGCCCGAAATGTCCAACAAGCCTTGGTGTGCGGGGTGTAACCGCGCCCACCGTATTATGCACGACGCGCCACGTCACTCGCGCGGGCCATCCGAGGAGCCAACCCATGAATGCCAGCTCAGAGACTCCACTCCGCCGCCTCGGCCTTCTGCCGTTCGCCGCGGCCGTCGCCCTCGCAACATCGATCTCCGCTCCCACCGCGGCCCAGGAAAAACAGCCGCTGGCCGTGATGTTCGTCGCCGAATGCAGCGGCGGAAAGAACGTCCTGGTCTCTGAGAAGGATGCCGCGCTCGCGAACGCGTTGGGCATGGTCCCCGCGTGGGCGCGCGAGATGTTCGCCCTGATCCCCGAAGGCGAAGGCCCGCCGCCCGAAGCCCTCGAAACGCTGCTCGATCTTGCGACGCATCCGACCCGCATCGCCCTCACTCACCGCGGCTTTGATGAGCAGTCCGGAATCCCGCGCCTCGGCGCGATCCTGAGCGTCAACGCGGGCGCAGGCGCACCGGGCCGCCAATCCGCCGATTCCATGCACGCGCGCCTGGAGAAGATCCGCGCCACGATCCCCATGGATTTTCAGGCCGGCCCCAGCGCGCGATCCCCGGGCATGGTCGACCTGCAACTCCCGATGGGCATACTGACGTACGGCCCGCGCGAAGCGGCGGGGGCCTGGCGCTACGAGATCATGTTCGGCGATGTCGCCGACCCCGAAGAGCCGTTTGCCGCGCTGCCCAAGCCGGCCGACGCCGTTGCTCCGTTTCTCCGAGCCCGGCTTGACCTTGCCGCGTGCAGTTCGCTGACCCAGATGCTTGTCGGCTTCGCCGCCATGGCCAGCCCCGATGGCGCCTCGATCATCGAAGGCGCGCGCAAGTACGGCGTGCTCGGCCCGGAGGCAATCGCGGTCGAGGCGGTGCTTGGAACCGGGGCCGATTCACGCGCCGCGACGTTCACGATTCAGCGTGCCGCCAAGTACGCCGCCGCATGGAACCAGGTGCAGAAGCCCTTCTCGAAGGAAGTGCTCGCGGCAATCCCTGCCGATGCCACGGCCGTCGCAGTTCAGCAGAGCGATCTGAAGACCGGCTGGAGCAGGATGCTGGCGGACCTGCCGCCGGAAGCGAAGGAGCAGGTCGATCGGCACCTCGAGCAATTCCGACAGCTGGCGGGCGTCGATTTCACCACCGACATCGCCGGCTCGCTCGGCTCCACGATGGTGATGTACCTGGCCGACTCGACCGGCGGCGGGTCGCTCCTCTCCGGCGTCATCATGCAGGAACTCTCCGACCCTGGTCGCATGGCAACGTCACTCAAGACGATGGCATCTCGGCTCATCGAGCAGGTCTCGCGTGAGTTGCCCCCGCAGATCCGCCTCTCGGTCGGCGGCTTCGAGCGCGGCGGCGTCGCGTTCACACAAATCCGGATCTCGGGAATCCCGATTCCGCTCGAGCCGACTTACGCCATCGTCGGCAAGTGGCTGATAGTGGGGGGGACGCCTCAGGCGACCGTCCTCGCGGCGCAATGGGCCAAGGGTGGCGCCCCAGGCGGCGGACTCGCCGCCGACAAAGCGTTCCTAGCGGCGCAGTGGAAGACCGCCTCGGAGCCCGTTGCGATGGGCTACGTTGCCTCAGGCCGGACCCTGCGCGACTCCTATCCGACATTGAGCCTCGCGACCTCCGCCCTCGCCAACCTCGTTCGCAAAGAAGGCGCCCGCGACCCGGGTCTGATCCTCCCGCCGATGGCCGAACTCACCGAGGGTGCGCGCCCGATGGTGTCCTACACCTACTGGCGTGGCGACGATCTGGTCATGGAAACGCGCGCCGACCGATCGCTGCTCGTCGCCATCGGTGGAACGCTCGGCGCCGGTGATCTCCTTCCCTTCCTCGCCGGCACAGCTCTCGGCGCCGCGATCGGCTCCGAGGCCGCCAAGCACGACGCCGGCCACGACCATGAGCATTGGGAACCGGATGGCGACGACGAAATGCACGAGCAGGGCGACGAAGAAGAAAAGGACGAGGAACCTCGACGCGCTCCACCCGACTGAACCGCTCGTTGGGGGGAGGGGGCAGGGTTCAGCCCGGATACGTGCTCGACGTGCGATCCGTCTCCCACACCGTGACCGAGAGCAGTTCCGCTTCGCCGCCCGATTCCTTTCGCACCGCGGGCGCCAGAAGCTCGTAGCACACCTTCGCGATGTTCTCGACCGAAGGATTTAGCCCGCCGCCGGAGGTCGAGAATTCCGGTGTGTCCTCATTCAGATTCCGGTGGTCGAAGCGATCCACAATGGTCGCACCGACGAGCCGCTCCAGGTCCTGAAGCGACAGCGCCGGCTTCCGCCCGGGGCCGACTTTCACCGCCACCGCCGGTTCCACGCGGTAGTTGTGCCCGTGACCGAGCGGGTTGTTGCACTTGCCGAACAGCCGGCGGTTCTCCTCATCGCTCAGCCCGGCCACATGAAGCCGGTGCGACGCGGCGAAATCAAACTGCTCGCGCAGCACCACCCGCGTTGTGTCCGCCGTGGCCATTTCGACCGAATAGTACGGCGTAAGCCGCCATCGCAACGCGCGCAACCGCCCGCGCAGCGCGCGATCGAGCGCTCCCGTCATCTCGCTCATGAGCACGCCGGGATCGGTAGCCGGCCGCTCGCGGCACTCGCGCTCCACGATCGGGATGACGATCGTGCGCACCGCCCGATCCACATCCGCAATGTTGAGCAGGTAGCCGGTGGACGCGTCGGTGTCCCCTCGGCACTGCACTTCGACCTCGTAGAAACGCCCCAGCCCTCGCATCGATGGCCGCCCGGAAAACCCCGGCGCGCCGGATTCCTCGCCGGCCGCCGCGCGGACTTCTCCGGGCGGGTTGACGCAGAACCGGACCGTCCTTCGAAGCGTGACCATCGACCAAGAGTATGCGGCGCAACCGTGCGGATAACATGATCCCGCCAGTGGGGGACCGGAGAAGACCCATGACTCGCGCGACGCAGATCTCGAAAACCATCAGCGCGGCCGTCGTCGCCTTGGCCGCCGCCGTCGCCACTTCGCTCGGCGGCGACGAGAAAACCGCGTCGAAGGACCCCGCCTACGTGCTCGGGTACACCCTCAAACGCATCGACGGCACGCCCCAGAAACTCGAGGACTACAAGGGCAAGGTCATCCTGATCGTGAACACCGCCAGCAAGTGCGGCTACACACCTCAGTACGCCGGCCTCCAGTCCCTCTACGAGAGCAAGATGGTCGATGGCCTCGTCGTCCTGGGCTTCCCCGCCAACAACTTCGGCTCGCAGGAGCCCGGCACGAACGTCGAGATCCGCGAGTTCTGCTCGAGCAAGTTCTCCGTCACCTTCCCGATGTTCGAGAAGATCAGCGTCAAGGGCGACGATCAGCACCCGCTCTACAAGACCCTCGCCGCTCAGCCCGCGCCGATCGGGGGGGAACCCAAGTGGAACTTCACGAAGTTCCTCGTCGATCGCTCCGGCCGCGTCGTCGCGCGTTATGAGCCCAAGACCGCGCCCAACGATCCCGCACTCCTTGCGCAGATTGACGCTCTACTCAAATCCGCCCCTTGATTCCCGCCCGATCGGGGGCACTCTGCATGTGACGGCTCACACGGGCCGTCGCGATGATGGCGAGAAAGAGCAGACTAGTTTCCGGCGCCTTGCGCGCCGCCGCGCTCGCGGCTTTCGCGACCGCGACCCTGACTCAGCCCGCGGCTGAGAACTACCGGACCCGCGCTGAGGCAGGCCCGATAATCGTGCCCTCGCCCGCGGCGACCCAGCACGCCTCCGGCGGCTCGATGCTCGTGCCCAAGAAGGTCCGCCTGATCATCCGCTACGTCAGCACCGCCCTGGCGTAACACCGACACCCAACACCAAGGCATTCAGACTCCAGCGCATCGCAGCGAATTGTCTACTTGAGCATCGCGATTCACTCGCGATGCGTTCTACCCCTTCTTGACCCGCATGAAGCGGAGCATCCCGAAGGGATGCGGAGCGACATGCGGAATCTCTTAAGCGGACAGGGGGGGATTCGAACCCCCGATACGGCTTTTCAACCGTATACCGGTTTAGCAAACCGGCCCCTTCAGCCTCTCGGGCACCTGTCCGACGACCGACCAGCGAAGCGGCCCGATGATCGGACTCCCCGGGGGGCGAGTCAAATCCGAACGGCCGGGCTTCGGTCGTACCGGGGATGGCTCGCCGGAACCGGCCCAGAAGCACCCCCGGCGCGGGTCAGTTTCACATAACGGTCATTATCGGACTTTGGATCGCGCGCCGGGCTCCCGGCCCGAATCGACCCAAGCGTATCGTCCCGTGGCCGCGCATCGCCGCTCGTGTCGCGATCGGCGCGGCCGAGGGAGATGTGTGCCATGTCCGACTCACCACGTACCGTGCGTCATCGTCTTTCCAGTTCCACCGTCCTCGTGATCGCGGGCGCGCTCGCCGGCGCGCTCGGCGCGAGAGTCATGGCCCCGGCGCCCGCCGATGCGCAATCGCTCGGCGCCAAAGTGGTCACGATCTCGGGTCCCGACACCCACGACATCCTGTATCGCCTTCTGACCAACGGCCGTCTCCAGGCGCTCGACGTTCAGGACTTCATGAACTCAGAGCGAAAGACTCGCTGGCGCGGCTGGATCGACGTCCCGCAATAGACGCGGCCGGAACGCAGCGCTCGCGGAAATCGAATCCGGGTCCCGCCCGCTTGTAGAGCGCAGGACCTCATGCCGTACGTGCGCGCCGTACAATCGCCCTGCGCCCGGGCGCAGCCCGCCCGTCCGCTGGGGAATCCGCGTTGTTCGAACGCCTTTCGCAGAGCCTCTCCTCGGCCCTCCGCCGTCTCGCCGGCAAGGGGCGGATCACCGAAGCCAACGTGCGCGAGGCGATGGCCGAGGTGCGCACCTCGCTCCTCGAGGCCGATGTCCACGTCAGCGTCGTTGACGAGTTTTGCGACCAGGTCCTCGAGAGAGCCCTCGGCCAGCAAGTCCTGACCAGCCTCGAGCCCGCCCAGCAGATGGTGGGCATCGTCAACGACTCAATCGTCCAGTTGCTCGGCGGCGAGCCCGACGGCGAAGAGATCGCCGGCATCCCCCGCGTCAGCCCCGGCCCCACCGTGATCATGATGTGCGGCCTCCAGGGCTCCGGCAAAACGACTACCTGCGGCAAACTCGCCGCCTACCTCAAAAAGCGCGGCCGCTCCGTCATGCTCTGCGCCGCCGACCTTCAGCGCCCCGCCGCCGTGGAGCAACTCCACACCGTCACCGAGCAGGTCGAGCGCGAGATGCCCGGCGGCGCGCGCGTCGAGTTCTACGCCGAGCCGCAGCGCGTCGCGGAGTACGGCAAGGCAGTCGGGGTCGCCGTCGGTGTCTGCCAGCGCGCCCTCAAGGCCGCCGCGGTCAAAGGCGTGGACACGCTCATCCTCGACACCGCCGGGCGTCTGCACGTGGACGAGCCGCTGATGGCGGAACTCGATGCCGTGCGCCGCGCGCTGACCCCGCACCAGATCTACCTCGTCGTCGATGCGATGACCGGCCAGGACGCCGTCAACTCCGCCAAGGCCTTCAACGAACGCCTTCGAGTCGACGGCGTGATCCTCTCGAAGTTCGACTCCGACACCCGCGGCGGCGCCGCCGTCTCGGTGTGCCGCATGACCGGCGCCCCCATCCGCTTCGTCGGCGTCGGCGAGCGACTCGAGGCCCTGGAAGAGTTTCACCCGCGCCGCGCCGCGGGACGCATCCTGGGCATGGGCGACGTCGTCTCGCTGGTGGAGAAAGCCCAGGAGCAGGTCTCCGAGGCCGAAGCCCAGCGCATGGCCGAGAAGATGGCCAAGGGCCGCCTCACCGTCGACGACTTCGTCCAGCAGCTCCGCTCGCTCCGGCGCATGGGCCCCATGAAGCAGATCCTCGGCATGCTCCCCGGCGTCGGCTCGGCCCTCAGCGACGTGAACATCGACGAGAAGCAGCTCGACCGCGTCGAGGCCATCGTCAATTCCATGACGAGACAGGAACGCAGCGATGTCGCCCTGCTCTCCCCATCGCGCCGCCGGCGCATCGCCCGCGGGTCCGGCGTCTCGATCGACGAAGTCGGCCGATTCGTCAAGCAGTTCGAGTCGATGTCGCGCTTCACGAAGCAGATGGCCGGCATGGGAGCGATGAGCAAGCTCGGCGCGATGCGCGAGATGCAGCGCGCCGGCGGCGTGCCCGGCGTCTCCGGCCTCCCCTCGCTCGGCGCGCGCCGCTCCACCCACATGCCCAGCCCCAAGAGCCGGTTCAAGAAGCGCCGCTGAAGGGCACGAGCACAGACATTGCCAGCGATCCGCCCCAGCCTCTTCCAGCGTCTGATGCTCCAGTGGGAGCGGATCCATCCCTACAACGCGGTGCACGCTCTCCGCATCGACGGGTCGCTCGATCAGGACCGCCTCGCGCGTGCGTGGGAGCAGACGCTCGCCGGCATCATCCCGCAGTGGCGCGCCGCGGGATTCCCTTACTTTGCGTTCGACTCAAGCCCCCCGCCGCCGGACCTCGTTCCCCCCGAGCGAAACCTGGACGACTTTGTCACCGAGCAACTCAACCGCCCATTCGCACCCGCCGATTGCCCGTTCCGCGCTTTCGTGCACGCCGAAGACGCGACGCACGTGATCGGCATCGCCTACCGCCACTGCATCGGCGACGCCTCGACAGCGCGAGCCGTTCTTCGTCACTGGCTCCTGCGCTCGCGCGGCGAAGACCCCACTGCCACGCCGAGCCCAGGCGACAATGGCCATCCACGCGCCCTGCCCCGGTGGCGTTCCGCGCTCGCGCCGATCCTCGGCATCGCTCGGTTCCCCGTCTGGGCCCTTCGCGTTCGCCGATGCCGACGCGCCCGCCGGCGAAGCGAAGCCGATCAGTCCCTGATCTATCGCCACGCCGAAGCGCCCGATGGTCTCATCGATGCGCTGCGCGATTCCGCCCGCCGCCGCGGCGTCAAGGTCAACGACCTCTTCCTCGCAGCCGCCGCGCAGGCCTGCCAGCAGTTCGGGCCGATGCCGCCCATGCCGCGTCGCCCGGACATGTGCCTCGGCACCATCGTCGATCTCCGGGGCCGCACGGCGCAAGCAGCGGGACGGACCCCCGAAAGCCCAGGCATCGCCCTCGGTTTCTACACCACGGTCTGCGCGATGGACGCGATCGACAGCACCGAATCGCTCATCCGCCAGATCGCGATCCAATCCGCCCGGCAGCGCCGCCGCGCCCCGAATTCCAACTCTCTGCTCCTGCGTGTGGCGCTCTTCGCCGGCCGGATCCGCTCCACCAGGATGCTCAAGAAGTTCTACCGCCGCCGATTCCCCACCACCGCCGGCATCACCAACGTCCTCGTGAACGATGAGCGACTCCTCGCGTTGCAGCCCGGCGTTATCCGCGCCTACATCCGCGGTGCGTGCACCGGTCCGATCACGGCCGTCGCCATCTCTCCCACCACGCTCGGCTCGAGCCTGGCGATCGGCCTCGCCGCCCGCGCATCGATGCTCGATGCCGCGCGCACCGAACAACTCCTGCGCGCGTTCATGGATCGCCTCTCAGCGTTGGCCTGAGGCGCGCGTCGGCGGATCGAACCCCGCCGTCGGCCCGATCGGCAACGGGTCCGGCGATCGCCCCTCGGCCCACGCGCGAAACCGCGGCCAGAACACTTCCTTGAGCAGGATCTTCACGCACGCCGCCACGGGGATCGCCAGGATCAACCCGTACACACCCGCCAGCGCCCCGCCCGCGATCGACGCGAACACGATCGTGGGAATGTCCATCCCCGTGCCCTTGCCCTGGATCAGCGGGTTCAGGAAGTAGTCGTCCAGCAACTGGGCGCCCATCGAGACGAGCAGCGGTCCCGCGATGATCCACCACCACTCCGCGCGGAATCCCGCTCCCGGCGGGTCGAGCCACAGCAGCAGCGCCGCCGTCGGAACCCCGATCAGCCCCGACATGTACGGCAGCAGCGCCAGCGCGCCCACAATCGGCCCCAGCACCAGCGGCGCCGACACGCCGATCAGCCAGTAGCCCACCGTGTAATACACCATCAGCACGGTGCAGATCACCAGACGCCCGCGTACGAACGCGGCGATCACCTTGTCCATCTTCTTGACCAGGTCCACGAACCGCCCGCGCTTGCGCTCGGGGATCAGCCCCTCCCAGAACGCCAGCACGCGCCCCCAGCCCGTGCTCACGAAGAAGAAGAAGAACGCCGTCAGGAACAGCGTGAACACGATCGCGCCGACCGAGGCCAGCGCTCTCAGCGCGACCAGCGCCGCATCCGTGCCCGACCCGACCGCGCTCCGCCGGAGCCACTGCGCGATCCCATCCGCGTTGGCGCGCAGCGTGCCGACCGCCCACACCACGAGTGACTGGATCGCCGTCGGCTTGGGCGCATCCGCGGTCGGCGTCGCCTCGGGGGCGGCGCCCCCTTCCGGAGGCTCGACCGCGGCCTCCGCGTCTCGCTCCCGCCGCATCGCCTCGATCTCTGCGACATAGTCGCGAACCGTCCGCCACGAGCGCGGCAGCGCCCCGCGCTTGGTCTCATCCTTCGGATCATCCAGCGACCGCTTCAGGCGCTGAACATCGGCCACCACCTCCGTCGCCCACGTCGTTCCCTGCGCCGCCGCGAATCCCAGCCCCAGCGTCGCCGGCACGACGACAATCGCAACCGTCGCGAGGATGATCGCGATCGCCGCCATCTCGCGGCTGATCCACGATGTTCGCGTCAGCAGTTTCACGAGCGGCTCGAACAGATAAGCCAGCAGCAGCGCCAGCAGCAGCGGCACCGTCACGATGCTCACCAGCCAGCCCAGATAGATCACGCCGAAGATCGCCGCGATCAGCAGCCCGTCGCGCACCGGCTGAATCTGCCACAGGTGCCGCGTCCACCACTCCGGTCGATGGTGGCCCTGGTCCGGGCTCGACTTCTGATCCGCCATGCCCCTTCAACGCTACCAGCGCGCAACGTCAAACGCACACGAAGCCGCGCCGCCCGCGCATTCCACAATCCCATCTTTGAGACTTACGTCTTCGGCGCGCTCAGCACCGTTCCAGCGGGCGCCCGAACGCCTCGTCAAAGTCGAAGACGTTCTCGAAGTCCGTGATCGAGTCCTCGGGAGTCTTGCGCAGCAGCCCCGCCTCCACCAGCAGGAAGACGATCCGTCCGAAGTCCTCCGTGCGCCGGATGTTCCAGTGGTCGAGCACGGTCCGCGCCAGCAGCCCGTACTGCCGCCCCGCGAACTCGCGCAGCCCGATGCACAAGTCGCGCCCCGACACATGTCGCTCGCCCTCGAGCCGCTTGTCGCCCGGGTCCTCGTCAAAGAGCCGATGCACCGTGTAGCGCAGGCCCTCTTGCACGAAACAAAATGCGCCCGGTGGAAACGGATGCGCCTTGGCACGGACCGCATCCCACAGTGTGCCCGCTTTCGCGCTCAACCTGCTCGCCTCTCGCCCCGGCCCGAATCCATCACGCGGCCTCGGGATCGGGGTAGGAATGGTATCGGCACGCGCGGCCGGGACCAGTCCAACTATCCACTCTTCCGCGATTCCCAACGCCGCCCTACCGGCTGACGTGCGCATTGCCCTCGATGCGGAACCGCAGTGCCGCCGCATTCCACTCCCCCACTTCGCCCAGCCCGATCCGCGGCCCGGCCCGCACTCGCTCTCCCGCCGACCCTGCCGCGGTGCTGTGCTCGATGAACAGTTCCCCCGAGCGGACCAGATCAAGCCCGTTTTGCCGCCCGTCGATCGCCAGCGCCTGGCACAGCCGGGCGGGCCCCGCGCACAACTCGACATCCCGCAGAGCGGACTTCGCTCCCTTTCTTCTTGCCCGGCGGCGTCGGCGCATCAGCGCCACCCCCTCCACCGGCTCCAGCGCGCGGATCAGCACCGCCACCGGCTCCTCGCGCTCCCCGCACACCACGTTCATGCAGAAGTGCATGCCGTACGTGAAGTAGACGTACGCCAGCCCCGGCGGCCCGTACATCGCTTCATTCCGCGCCGTGCGCCGCCCGCCCGCCGCATGCGAAGCGAGATCGCGCTTTCCCAGATACGCCTCCGCCTCCACGATCCGCCCGCTCACGCGCTCCCCGCCCGGCATCACCCGCACGAGCAGGTGCCCCAGCAGCGCCGGCGCGAGTTCCTCGGCCGGCTTCGCGTAGTCCAATCTCTTCCACCTGACACGTCTCATGGCCGAGCGATCACTTCAGCCCGAAGGGCTGGAATTGAATAGCCGTGGGTCGCCACGCGCCTCGCGTGGCGCACCCACGGAACGAGCGCACAGACGCAACTCCGCACCCTGAAACAGGGCTTTGCATGTTCACGCGGCATTTCGGTTCCGCAAGCGTATTCGGATAGCTTCGATAAGGAGTTTGGCCTGGACCCACCTGCTGACTCTGCGATGCCCGCGGACGTGACCGGGCAGCG
>Ga0187894_10000899_pt1 | contig 39579 bp, 34 predicted proteins | sample GBC1701081metaG_FD_136650 | JGI IMG/M metagenome (GOLD analysis project Ga0187894, IMG submission 136650) | White microbial mat communities from a lava cave in the Kipuka Kanohina Cave System on the Island of Hawaii, USA - GBC170108-1 metaG ... | reverse complement strand
GCAGTTTGTGGTCATTGACGGCAAACTGAAGCGGCGTTCCCTTTTCTGTAACGGAGTCGACGGTGAGGTCGCCGCGGTTAAACTCAACCACGTTCGACACCGTTTGGACACGGATAACCACGGAACCTTTAACGGATTTGTTTGCAATATCAGGCTCAACTGTCACTGAGTAGTCAAGCACGTCCGTGTTTGTCCGTGTGAATCCGTGGCCCACAACACTCGCGAACAGGATCACCACGAGACACAGAAAAGTCTTTTCTGACATACTCCGCATTCTATGTTAGTTCTCGGTTTTGCGATCAAGCTGCTGCAACGCTTAGGAATGAGCTACGAACGAACCAAAGATGACGTCAAAGTTTTTCTCAATAGACTATGCCCAGAGCAAATCCTGAAAAGCACGTCGAGCGAGTGCGTCGCCTCTGTCTTGCGCTGCCCGAGACGTGGGAAAAACTCTCGCACGGCGAACCGACATTCTTCGTGAAAAAGCGTGTTTTTGCTGCCTGTTCAATCAACCATCATAACGACGGTCACATCGCGGTTACGATACCAGCGGCGATTGGAGTGCAAGCGGCTTTGATTGAATCCGATCCGAAAAAGTTTTATCGCCCACCGTATGTCGGACCCACGGGTTGGGTGGGGATCGAACTGCCGCGCGTCACCGACAAAGAGCTCGCCGCTCACCTGCGCGAGGCCTGGAAACTGATCGCGCCCGAGAAGCTGCACGCGCTGCTCAAGTGACTCGCGTTTGTCAGGCCACGGATTTACACGGACGAACACGGACAAAGCCGGGTTGCTAACCGGTGCGGTGCAGGATGAAGTCGACGATGCGCTGAAGCACTTCGGTTGGGCGATCGATTTGTTCGAGCGCTTCGCACGCCGCGCGGTGAGCTTTCACGGCTTTCTCGCGCGCTTCTTCGATTCCGTACAGAGCCGGGTAGGTCGCTTTTCGCGATCGCACATCCTTGCCCGGAGTTTTGCCCAACTCTTCCGCACTAGCCGTTACGTCCAGCAGGTCGTCGGTAATCTGAAACAACAATCCGAGATGCGCGGCGTAATTGGTGATGGCCGCTAGTTCGGATTCATCCGCAGCCCCAATGATCGCGCCACAGCGCGCGGCGCCGACAATCAAGGCGCCGGTCTTTAGCCGGTGAATCTCCTGCAACTGCGTACCATTCACCTGGCGCGCCTCGGCCTCCATATCGAGCGCCTGGCCCGCCACCATGCCCTCGGGCGTCGCGGCCGCCCGCGAGAGCTCCGAAATCAAGGCGATGCGTGTTGACGCGTCGAGACGATCGTCGCCGGCGATGGTTTGAAACGCGAGCGTTTGCAGCGCATCTCCGGCGAGAATTGCAGTGGCTTCGTCGAAACGGACGTGACAGGTGGGCCTACCGCGGCGCAGATCGTCGTCGTCCATCGCCGGCAGATCGTCGTGAATCAGCGAGTACGTGTGAATCATCTCAAACGCACACGCTGTTTTGATGAGCGGCTCGATCGCCACTCCAAACGCCTGTCCGGTCGCGAGCAACAACGCCGGCCGAAAACGCTTGCCGCCGGCAAACACGCTCCAGCGAATCGCCTGGTGAACTTTTTCCGGAGCCGCGCCTGATGGCGGCAGCAAACGGTTCAGTTCGACTTCTACCAGCGCGCGGCTGCCAGCCAATAGACTGTCGAGCTCGAGTGTGTTTTGGACCAGCGCGTCAGAACCCGTTTTCATTTTCTGCCACGCCATCGTTGTCGGTTGGTTCGGTAAAAGTGTTAACCACGGGCCGGCCCTGATTATCGCGCAACAAGATCTCGATGCGCCGCTCGGCCTGGCTTAAACGTTCCTGGCATTCGCGTGAGAGACGAACACCCTGTTCAAAAAGCTCAAGACTCTTTTCGAGCGGTAAGTCGCCGCTTTCGAGTTGCTGCACTATCCGCTCCAGCGCCTCCAGCGAAGCTTCAAAACTACGCGCTTGTTCCTGACCGTTTGTCATCTTCCTCTCTTTTTACGGGGCCTGCCGGAATTCTTAAACATCGAGTCGCCGGAGTCAAAGGCGCCGATGGCCGGCAACTCCTTCATCACGCTGTCAACCACGCGTTGGATCACTACGTCGTCATTGTAGCCGGTGACTTTCCAACGCTCTGCATCACGGCGCATCGTGAAGTCAACGTTCCGATTGCTGATCGCCGCCGCCGCTTTCGCAAGATCGCCTTCGGTCGTGATCTTCACCAACGACGGCACAGTGATCAGAAGAAGGATAAACGGCTTCGGTTCGGATGACGAAGCGAACTGCTTGATCTCCTTCGCGACTTCATCGTGAATCGTCTGTTTCAGGCGCGGCAACAACGAAGGCATCACCTGGTCGATCTTCTGTTGTGTTGCTGAGCTCATCGCGAGGCCGTAACGAGCACTCGCCTTTTTGCTCACCGTCGCGACCATGTTGTTGGCGACTGCCTCGCTGTCGATTCGCTGCGCGAGCTCGTCTGCGTCGCCACGTTGCGCTGCATCGACGAGTAGCGTCAAAGAGTAAGCCGGCGTGGATTGATAATGTCGCCACCAGAAGAAGCCGCCGACTACCGCCAGACCAATCACGACGACGACGACGATCGCGAGTAGCGCAAGTATTCTCACCCACCGGCGAGACTTGCGACGAACAGGCGGCTCATTACCGGGCTCAAGATTAATGACGATTCTTTTGGCCACGGACTTACACGAACGAACACAGACTAGGTCTCTTCAACAGTTTCAACGCGCGTTTTCAAGCGTCCCTTTGAAAGTCGCACATGAACCGGATCACCGGGGACGACTGACGCGGCCTCGCGCAACGGTTTGCCTGATGCATCCTGCGCGATCGCGTAGCCACGTTGCAACACAGCCAGCGGCGAGAGTGCATCGAGCGAAGCCGCCGCGAGCCCGAGTCGTTCTCGCGCTTCCTGAAGACTGGTTTCCAATGCATCGTTGCACGCTGCCGACGCCGCGTCGAAACGTCCACGCGCGTTGCGCAAACGCGACTTAACTTCGTCAAACGCATGCGAGAGCGCCTGTTCCTGAACCCGGCTGCGCAAGTCGACGATACGAAAGCGCATCAACCGGTTCATCTGACGCCCGAGTTGGTCCAACGCGGAGCAAATCTGGTCTTCACGCGCGGCGACGAGTTCAGCAGCCGCGGACGGCGTCGGCGCACGCAGGTCGGCAACGAAGTCGGCAATCGTAAAATCCGTTTCGTGACCCACCGCGGAAATGACCGGGATTATTGATTTGCGAATGGCGCGCGCGACTTCTTCCTGATTGAACGCCCACAGATCTTCAGTCGAACCACCACCACGTCCGACAATCAAAACATCGACTAGATCCGCGGTGCGTCCTTCGCGCAACGCGCGTTCGTGATACTGGTTAATGAAACGAATCGCCCGCGCAATGTCCGGCCCGGCGCTGTCGCCCTGGACCTTCGCCGGTGAAAAGAGCACGTGCACGGTGCGCGTGCGCCGCGAGATGACGTTGAGAATGTCTCGGATGGCCGCGCCGGTCGGCGAAGTCACAATCCCAACGCGCCGCGGAAAAACCGGCAGCGGCCGTTTCAACTCTTTCGCAAACAGTCCCTCCGCCTGCAACCGATCGCGCAACTGTTCAAACGCGATTCGCAGTGCGCCGGCGCCCACCGGATCCAAAGCGTCGACGACGAGTTCATACTCACCGCGCGGCGCATAAACCGACAGCCTGCCGCGCGCACGCACGTGCAAACCATTTGCGGGCCGGAAGCGAATGCGCGTGTTGGTCGAACGAAAGCATTTGGCGCGGAGTTGGGCGTTTTGATCTTTGAGTGTGAAATACCAATGTCCGGACGAGTGGTCCTTGAAATTGGAAATCTCGCCTTCAACCCACACCGACGCAAAGCGCGATTCAAGCGAGATGCGGATCGAGTTGGTGAGTTGAGAGACGGTTAGCGGTTTTCTTTCTGTCTCGTCGAAAAGCGTGTTGAAGAGGGGTTGGTTCATTGACAGGATTGACAGAATTCACAGGACTCAGGGCGTGTTTAGGCCAACCACCGGGCCCAACCGGATCGAAGCGCCATCGCGGTTTGTGCGCACACGCACGCGAGGAGACACGGAAACCGAATTTGACGCGTACGTGATCGTGTAAGCCGAACGCAACTGCGCGACGACATCGTCGTAGGCCTTCTGCAAATCCTCGAGACGACGAATTGGATAATAAACCCCGCCGGAAGCCGAGGCGAGTTTGCGACCTTCATCTTCCGCGCGCGTCGTCAGCGTCAAATAGCGCGTGCGCAAGGGATCGATCGTGATCTCCGGCCGCGGCACACTCGACTCCGGAATCAGACCGGAAGGAACGTACAACGGATAAACCAGTGCGCCTGATTCCGACAGCGCTTCGAGAATCGCCGGAAACGGCAGAAATGATTTGTTATCGTCGCCGTCAGACATGACGACGATCGCGGTGCGTTCGCCGCGCAGACGCCGCACCGGTTCACTCAAAACGTAACCGAGCGCATCGTAGAGCGCGGTCCCGCCGCCGGCGTCGATCTCGTCGAGCTTGCGCGAGAGCATCTGCCGGTCAGTGCTGAAATCTGCAATCACCTGAATGTCGTCGCGAAAGCTGATGATTGAGATGCGGTCCTGCGGGCTCGCCGTGCGCAGGAAGTCGCGCGCCGCTTTGCGAATAAAATCCATGCGCTCTGCGACACTGCCGGAAACGTCGAGCAGCAACACGAGATTGAACGGCTCGTTTGCCGGGGCGACGTTCATCACGCGGCGTTCGATTCCGTTTTCCCAAACCGTGAAGTCTGACTCGCGCATGCCGCTGATCGCGCGCCCGTTGCGATCCGTCACGCTGGCGTTGAAGCGTAGCAACTGCGGCGATATGGAACTAACAATCTGACCGGGCGGCGTGCGGTGCACCAGTTCCGGTTCTTTTTCCGGCGGCGGCAACGTCTTCGCGTAATCGCCAAACATCTTCGGCGAAACTTTACGAATCGCTTCGACGAGCTGACTGTCGCCACTGCGAACGATCGCGCGCGCAGCTTCCGTAAGCGGACGTTCACGCAGATCCGCAGGCGCCATTTCGGGATCGATATTCAACAGCACCACGCCACGTTGCGTGCGAAAATTGAGCGTGATCAATTCTTCTTTTTTCTTGTCTTTTTCACCGAGACGGCCGGAGAGTTTGAACGTGCCGCCGGCTTTTTCCTTGACTGGCGGCAACTCGACGTCGCTCATGTAACGAGGGCGGCTCGCTTCCCAAACGAAGTCAAACTTCAGCGCGTCGAGCGGCACGTCGGCGTGAATCGTTCCCGTATCAGTCTTCACTGTCGCCGACTCGACATTACCGATTACGTCGACCGAGCCCGCCTTCCCTTCAACGTTCACTTTCGACCGCGGCGGAATCGTGATCACTATGTCGATGCGGTTTTTTTCGCCGCGCGGACGCACCTCGACCACGAAACTGCCGCCTTTCGCTTCAATCTTGACGTCGTTCGGATCGAGCGCATCGCCGGATGATTTGGCGTCAACGGTGACTTTTTTCTGCTGCTCGTCGGAAGCGACAACACTGACGCGCCCATCCAGATTACGAACAGTCAACTCGATCTTCTCTGGAGCTTCGAGTTCCTGTTTGAAACCCTGGGCGAATGCGGAACCGCAAAAAATGGTGAGCAAAAGCGCGGAAATCAGCGCTCGGGACAATTGCTTCAAAAACATCGCGACCGATCTTGCCCGCCGCGCGCGTAGTGGTCAAGCGCGGATTATGGGCTATGATACCGGCGAGGATAACCCACCTTGGCACAGACGGAGCCCGCACGGGATAAACGCCTTTTTATTCACAATCTGGTGAAGCGCGACCCGCTTGCCAATCTGGCGGACGACGTGCACAAAGGCCTTACCGCGCAGCCTAAACGGTTTCTTCCGAAGTATTTCTACGACGAACTCGGCTCGCAGCTCTTCGAAGCTATCTGCCTGCTGCCCGAATATTATTTGACTCGCGCCGAGAACGAGATCCTCAAGCGCTACGCCGACGAGATCGCCGCCGCAGTCGACGGACAGATAACGCTGGTCGAGATGGGCAGCGGCAGCGCGTCGAAAACACGTCTGATCATCGAGGCGTTGCTGAGGCGTCAGCCGCAGTTGTTGTTCATGCCGGTCGACATCTCCGCGTCGGCGATTGAAAGCAGTTCGCGGATTCTGTTGCAGTCGTACCCGCGGCTCGCGATCGAAGCTTACGCCGCTGACTATTTTGCCGGTTTGGCAGAACTGGGAAAGAAAGCGCGCCGCCGCACGCTGGCGCTGTTCCTGGGCTCAAACATCAGCAACTTCGATCTTGAAGAAGCGCTTCGTTTCCTGCGCGCGATGCGCAGCATGCTCAACAAAGGCGACGCGCTGTTACTCGGCGCCGATCTGAAGAAGGATCCGAGAATTCTCGAGGAGGCGTACAACGACGCGTTGGGCGTGACTTCCGCGTTCAATCTCAACGTGCTGGCGCGAATCAATCGCGAGTTGGGCGGCACGTTTGACCTGCGCGCCTTCAAACATCGCGCTTTTTACAATGAAGCGGCCGGCCGGATCGAGATCTACATCGAGAGTTTGTTTAATCAGCGCGTGCGAATTGAAAAACTCGATCTTGAAGTCGAGTTTGCCGCCGGAGAATTGATCCACACCGAGAACTCCTACAAGTACGATCGCGCAGGGATAGCGCGGCTCGCCAACGAGACAGGCTTCGAACACACACGCGCGTGGCTCGATTCACAGGAACGTTTCAGTAGTAATCTGCTGCTCGCCGCCTGACCCGTCAGATGAACGACGCTGCCGCCAACCATCAGCTCGTTCAGTTTCACAACGTCAACTTCACCTTACCGAATGCTCCCGAGTCGATCATTTCCGATCTCAACCTGAGTGTTGCTAAAGGTGAAACACTCGTGCTGCTCGGCGAGTCGGGTTCCGGCAAGACCACGACGCTGAAGTTCGTCAATCGTTTGCTGGTGCCGACATCGGGCGAAGTGATTGTTGAAGGAAAGAGCACGACTGCGTGGGACCCGATCGCCTTACGGCGGCGCATTGGTTACGTGATTCAGGAGGGCGGATTGTTTCCGCACTTCACGATCGCGCGAAACGTGGGAGTCGTGCCGAGTTTGTTGGGCTGGGATCAAATCGACGCCCGCGTTGAAGAGCTGTTGAATCTAGTCGGATTGCCGCCCGAGAAGTTTGCCGCGCGTTATCCCAGAGAGTTGTCTGGCGGTCAACGCCAGCGTGTCGGGGTTGCACGCGCACTCGCTGCCGATCCGCCTCTGCTCCTGCTTGACGAGCCGTTTGGCGCGCTCGATCCGCTGACGCGTGCGAGCTTGCAGCGAGAGTTTGCAGATCTTTCGAAGCGCCTGGGCAAGACCGCGATCCTCGTCACGCACGACGTACGCGAAGCGTTGTTGCTTGGCAGTCGCATCGGCCTGATGCATCGCGGCCGTTTGCTCCTTCTCGAAACCCCCGAACGCTTTCTCGCGTCTGACAATCCACAGGCACACGCCTATCTCGACACACTTGCCTTAACTGCGAACGCTGGAGAAAAGAGATGAGCTTCTGGCAGTTTCTTCAGCTTAACTGGTCAGAACTGCTCGGGTTGATAGACCAGCACGTGAAGCTCGTGCTGATCGCGATCGTGGTGGCCGTAGTGATTGGCGTGCCTACGGGAATACTGCTGACGCGTCATCGTGCTTTGCGTGGACCCGTGCTCGGCATCGCCAATGTGATGCAGACGATTCCGAGTCTCGCGTTGTTTGGCTTTCTGATCCCCCTGCCTTTCATCGGCGGTATCGGTGCGCGCACCGCGCTCATCGCGCTCGTCCTTTATTCACTCCTGCCAATCATTCGCAACACGATCACCGGAATACTCGGCGTGGAGCCGAGCGTGCGGGAAGCAGCCGTCGCTATGGGCATGACTGACGGACAGGTGCTGCGACATGTCGAACTGCCGCTGGCGATGGGCGTGATCGTGACTGGCATTCGCGTAGCAACCGTAATCGCCGTTGGCGTGACAACGATCGCAGCGGCAGTCGGCGCCGGTGGCTTGGGCGTCTATATCTTTCGCGGTTTGCGGCAGTACGACAACAACCTGCTACTCGCAGGCGCGTTGTCATCGGCATTGTTAGCCCTGGTTGCTGATTTTTCGCTCGGGTTGATCCAACGCTGGCTTACAGTCGACCGCAAACCAGCACAACCACGGCTACGAAAACTAGTGCCCGTAGCGGCAGCAGTGATCATCCTTCTTGTCAGTGTTTTGCTTTTGCGTGACGGTAGTAGTAACACGGATAAAATCAGCATTGGCTCGAAAGACTTCACCGAGTCAGCGCTTCTCGCCGAAATCGTCGCGCAGATGCTCGAGGCGCGCGGCGTTTCCGTCGAGCGCCGTTTCGAGCTGGGCGGAAACCTTCCCCACGACGCGCTCGTGAGTGGAACACTCGATCTCTATCCCGAGTACACCGGAACCGCCTACACCGCGATACTTCACCATCCGCCGATCAGCGATCCACGAGCGGTCTACGACCAGACCAAACAGGAGTATGCCGACAAATTTAGGGTCGAGGTCAGCGCGCCGATCGGTTTCGAAAACACCTTCGCCATACTCATTCGCGGCGCCGAAGCGCGCCAACTCAATCTGAAGACCATCTCTGACGCTGCGCCGCACACGAGCAAGTGGCGCGCGGGCTTCGGGCAGGATTTCATGTCTCGCGCCGACGGCTATCCCGGCTTCTCAAAGACGTACCTGTTGAAATTTGCTGAAGTGCGCGAGATGGATTTGTCGCTGACGTACATCGCGCTGTCGTCGCGCCAGGTTGACTTGATCGCCGGAAACTCCACCGAAGGCCGCATCGCGACTTTGGATCTGTTTCAACTCGCGGACGATCGCCGTTACTTCCCACCGTACGAGGCGGTGTATCTCGTACGCCAGGACACACTCCAGCGTGTGCCCGCGTTGCGAGAAGTTTTGGCAAAACTGGCGAACGCGATCTCGACCGAAGAGATGCGGCGGCTCAATTACGAGGTAGACGGCAACCGGCGCGACCCGAAGGAAGTCGTAAGGCAATGGATCGGAGGTAAACAATGACGCTGTTTGACGTATTGATACTTTTGCTTGTGGCGGGAATTTGTGGAGCGCTCGGACAGGCCATCGCCGGCTATTCACGAGGTGGTTGTCTCGTGTCGATTGCGCTCGGCTTTGTAGGCGCCGTATTGGGGGTATGGATCGCGCGCCTGATGGGCCTGCCCGAGCTTTTCCCGGTCCGCCTTGGCGGCACCAGTTTTCCGATCATCTGGTCGATTATCGGCTCCGCGCTGTTCGTGGCCGTACTCACACTGATAACACGTCGCCGTGTGTGAGGGGCCACGAATTACACGGATTTGTTTGTTAGCGGCGGCCTATTTTAACCACCAGTCCCGCCACCACCGTCGGGGGGATCTGCCGGCGCTGGTTGTTGAGGGGTCGTGGATTCAACATCAAATGACTCAGCGGCTCTGCCGCCGCCGTGTCCTTCGGGTGTGTCTGCTGGAGCAACTGCTAGCAGTTCATTATCTTTATCGGACATTGTTCTGAGCTCCTTACATCTTTGGGAGTAATTCGACCCTACTTGTAGAACGCCTGAATATCAGGCCGTGAACTGTATTGTTTGAACGCTTCGGCACCCCACTGTTGTTCCAGTTTGGAGCGAACGTTCATGGCATTTCCGAACTGTTCCTGAGCCTTGTTCTTATCACCCAGCTTCTCGCTGGCCCGTGAGGCAATCAACCAAGCCCGCCATTCCGACTCGTACTGCTGACCGCTAGCAAATCTGGCCTCGGCTTCAGTGGCGAGGTTCAGGGCGGTTTGCGCATCGTTGGTGAGCAGCGCAGCTTCCGCCTTATAAAGTAACGCGCGAGATTGAAGTAAAAAGTCTCCCTTGGTCGACGCGATTTTTATCCCCTCGTCGCAAGACTTCAGACCTTCGTGCCCACTGCCTGACATCGCTCGGGCCAAACCGAGAACCGACCGCCCCTCAATGGCGATCTCGGGAATCTGTGTGCCGGCATTTGTCACTGCTTCATTGCTCAGGGTTATTGCCTCGGGGAATCTACGCTGGCTCAGGCGAATCTGAGCCCGGTAAAGCAGTACGGTGGGCACGAGCTGTAAGTAATCGCCCTTCTTCTCGCTGATTGTCGCCCAAACCTCATCGAGTAACGACTCTGCCTGATCATGATGACCTAAGCGCCATAAAACATTTCCGCGATTTGCTTTGTTGAACGTCAAACGCAACTGATTCTTGTTTTTTAGGTTGTCGTAGATGTTGAAGGCGTCGTCATACTGTTTTTGGGCCGCCGGTAGATCTTCGCGTTCCAGGAGAACTGCGGCCAGTTCGCTGTAGGCATTGGCGATTTCCGGTTGAGAGCCGTCCTTGCGAGCGATATCGATTTTCTGATTAGCAGCTTGCAATGCTGCCGGATAGTCGCCTTTGCGGCGGTAACCGCGAGCCAGTTGGGTCAAACACAAAGAGACGCTGGCAGGATAGTTTTCCTGTTGGAAGAAGTTCAGCGCGTGGTTCACCAGTTCCAGGCCCTGGTCTACGCGCAACGTGTAGATATAGACGCCGCCCAGGTTTGACATTCCCTGGGCCTCGGCGAAGCGGCCTTTATTGGCGCGCGCTAATTGAACCGCCTGACTGAAGTAGTGTTCGGCTTTTTCATAGTCCTGCCTGGACTGAAAGGAATTGCCGAGTTCGAGCAGTCCGGCAGCGGCGAGGTTTTCAAGTTTTTTTTGCTGCGCGATCGTGACGGCCTGTTGCGCGTAACTTTCGGCCTCGGAAGACTGTCCCCGCACAGACGCCAGATAACTCAAATCAATCAGCGCGCTGATCTGTTGCGCTTCGAGACCCATGGCGCGCGCCGCGTCGAGACACTGCTGAAACTGAGCCTGAGCGTCGTCGTAACGGCCCATTCGGCGATACAGAACGCCGCGACGCCGCAGTACCTCGGCTGCTCCTTCGTTGTTGCTCGCGGCGCGGTACAACTGCTCAGCCTTTTCATACATTTTGCGCGCGTTGTCGTTATCCTGTTTGCGGTAATAGACAATTCCCGACCGCAAATACGCCGTCGCATATTGGCCGTCGTTTAGTGAAATAGCCTTCGAATAACTGGCCAGCGCCTGATCGGGTTTGCCGTCATTCTCATAAGCGTAGCCCAGGTCCACATAAACCGGACTCTCATTAGGCGAGATCTCGGCGATGGAACTGTAGGCCTTCACCGCGTCGGGAAAATCACGCGTGGCCATCGCGGTGATCGCGTCGAGGTAAAGTGCGTCTTTGTCGGAAATCGCCATTCCGTTGCGCGTCAAACCCTGAATGGCCAGCAACTCGTCTTTGGCGTTGTCGATGTAATCAAGCTCGGTCCACGCCTGGGCCAGGCGCGCCCGCGCGAGCGCGTAGTTGCCGTCAATCTGGATTGCCTGCTGGAGCGCCTTGCTGGCCTGATGAAAAGCGCCGTTGCGCAAGGCGTCCGTACCGATGTCATACCACTGGCGAGCCGCGGGCGAGGGGTGGTAATAACTGCGTGGCCAGAAGTGGATGACGGCCCAGATGGCGAGACCGCTCGCCACAATCATCAAGATAAATGAGGCGAGTGAAAAACGCTGCCGGCGAAGTTGCAAGGTTAGTGTTGCCAGCGCACTAGTGGCGCGGTTCATGTCACCGGCTGTGGGTTTGCTCCCCTTGCTGCTCACGGGCACGCCGTTGCCGCCCAAGCCCCCAATCGCCGCCCGCAAATCCTTCAACAAGTCGTCCGCCGTCTGATACCGGTCGTCGACCTTCTTCTGCAGCGCCTTCATCGTGATGCGATCGAGCGTCGGCGTGATTTGCGGATTGATACTCGACGGCGCCGCCGGCGTGACGTGAATGATCTGCGCACCGATCTCCAGCACGCTGGCGCCGGAAAACGCCGAACGTCCGGTCAAACATTCGTACAACAACGCGCCGAGCGCAAAAATGTCGCTACGCCCGTCGATCTGTTTGCCGGTGGCTTGTTCGGGAGACAAGTAGAGTGGCGTGCCGACGATAACGTCGCTGCGGGTTTGGGTTGAATAGATGGTCTGGGCGTCGAGATCGACTTCGCTCGACGGCGGCTCGAACAAATGTTTCACCAGGCCGAAGTCGAGCACCTTCACCACGCCGCGCTCGTTGACGAGAATGTTCGACGGCTTGATGTCGCGGTGAACGATGCCGTGATGGTGCGCTTCAGCCAGTGCTTCGGCGATCGACGACACGATCTCGACCGAGCGTCGCAGCGTTAGCCCCTCCTCCAGCAGTTGGCTCAACGACTTGCCTTTCACAAACTCCATCACCAGAAAAGGCTGCCCGGTAGAGGTTTCGCCATAGTCGTGAACGATAGCGATGTTTGGGTGCGTGAGCGCGGAAACCGCGCGCGCCTCACGAATGAAACGCGCGCGGTAGTGATGATCGGTAGAAGTCAAAAACTTGATCGCGACGCGGCGAGCGAGATGCTGGTCTTCCGCCAGGTAGACCACACCCATGCCGCCTTCACCAAGTTTTTCGAGGATTCGATAATGGGAAACCGTCTGGCCGATCATGGCAAATAACAAGCGGAACCCGGACTAGACGGCTATAGAGTAAACCAGGTTAGTCAGGATTTCACGTAAGTTTAGTGGCCCGTATTTTCGCCTCTTGAGATTCGCGAAATTCGTGCAACTTTTGCCTCAACGCCGGACGGCTATTTGCCAGAATCGCCACCGCGAACAAAGCGGCGTTAATTGCGCCAGGTTTGCCGATGGCGAGCGTGCCCACGGGGATCCCACCGGGCATTTGGACCGTTGCGAGCAGCGAGTCGAGACCATTCAAAGCGTCGCTTTTCATCGGAACGCCGAGCACTGGCAGGGTCGTATGGGCCGCGAGCACGCCTGCGAGGTGCGCCGCGCCGCCAGCCGCCGCGATGATCACTTCCAAACCGCGCTCTTCAGCCGTCGAACCAAACTCCGCCGCCAGCGATGGCGACCGGTGCGCCGAGATCACGCGGCTTTCATGCGTTACGCCAAACTGCGCCAGCGTTTCATCGGCGTGCTTCATTGTGTCCCAGTCAGACTGGCTGCCCATGATTACTGCTACAAGTGGTTTCTCTGTGCTCATCTTTTTTCCTACTCGGCCCTTTTTAGGCGGTCTTTTATTCGCCCTGGTCTAGTGAAAACCCGCGTTGTCCGTCAAATGTGTACAAACCCTCAGTCTTGATGAAATCGAATCCGTCGCCTGCGACACGCCCGAGCAACGAAATGATCTGTGCGTGTGAAACCTTGCCCCCGTCGGACTCGGGCAGGAACCGGCAGCGCCAGTGGTCCGAACAAAAAGTCTCGCTATGACCACCCGGCCAGACCTTCACGCCGCGATTGCTGATCATCGTCAACTTCAGACCGTCGCCATTCAAACGGCTCAGACCTTCGCCGAGGTCGTTCGCCGTGCCCTTGGCCCAATCGAGAAAAACGTCGACGCCAACCAGTTCTTTCTGCGCCGCCGGTTTACTCGCGCTTACACTTGCAGTTGACGACGCTTCGTCGGCCTTCTTGTACTTTCGCGGCTTCAGAATCTGCGGCGTCTGGCCCAGTCGCTCAACCACCGCCTCGGCAAACTCTCTCGTCCCGACCTTTTGCTTGCTAACTGTCTCGTCGTAGATGTCGTACGTGTGAATCCCATCTTCAATCGTACGCAGCCACGCGTTATGAACGCGCTCGGCATGGTCAGTCAAACCAACGTGCACCAGCATCATCACGGCGCCCAGCAACAATCCCGACGGATTCGCGAGATTCTGCCCGGCGCGTCGCGGCGCCGATCCGTGAATCGCTTCAAACATCGAAACGTGCTCGCCGATATTCGCCGAACCGGCCAAACCAACCGAGCCGGCGATCTGCGCCGCGACGTCCGAAAGCACGTCGCCATAAAGATTCGGCATCACGACGACGTCGAAAGCCTCGGGCGTGTCGGCCAGTTTCGCGGCGCCGATATCGACGATCCAGTGCTCGTTTTCAATATCGGAATACTCGGCAGCGATTTCGTCAAAGATCTTATGAAACAGACCGTCGGTCAGTTTCATGATGTTGTCTTTCGTGAAGCAGGTAACTTTCTTACGATTGTTTCGGCGCGCGTATTCGAAAGCGTAACGAATAATTTTCTCCGAGCCCGGGCGCGAAATAAGTTTGAGACACTGCACGACCTGGTTCGTCTGCCGGTGCTCGATTCCGGCATAGAGGTCCTCCTCGTTCTCGCGAACGATGACCACGTCCATGTTCGGGTGTTTGGTTTCGATGAAAGGATGGTAGGCAACACACGGCCGCACGTTGGCATACAGCCCGAGCACCTTGCGCACGGTCACGTTGAGACTTTTGTAACCACCGCCCTGCGGCGTGGTGATCGGCGCCTTGAGGAAGACTTTGGTTCGTCGCAATGATTCCCACGAACTCGGCTCGATACCCGAAGAGTTTCCGGCCAGGTAAACCTTCTCGCCGATGTCGATGGTTTCGATGTCCAGCGGCGCCTCGGACGCCTCCAGAATGCGGAGAGTGGCGCCCATGATCTCCGGCCCGATGCCGTCGCCATTAGCGACAGTGATAGGGATGCGTTCTGCCATTTATGCCAGCCTTTCCAGTGATTCCCGAAAAAAGGAAGCAGGGAATAGTAAGGCAAAGCCGTAAAATTGCCAATTTCCGATTGCCGATTGCCGATTTGAAAGTGCGGGCTTTTCAATCGGAAATTGGCAATCGGCAATCGGCAATACCAAAATTGTCCTTGACGCGTTTCCAAACACTCCTGCATACTTTTGCGCACAGATACCTGCTCTCGCGCATCAACGGTGACTGCGCCTGTCCGTGATCGTAAAGCGACGAGGTTCGGCTGATAGAGAGTGAGGCAGTTGTCAACCAGTTAGAAGCCGCTCTCGAGATTTTTTAGAGCACCGGGTTCGTCGCAGCTCGCCGAAAGTATCGGTAGTCCCCCCCGAACTGGATCAGCGAATTCCAGCAAGCCCGCGCTTCCCATCAGATAAGGATAGTAAGAATGGCTACGAAACTATATGTAGGAAACCTCTCGTTCCGTACTACGAGCGAGGAACTCCGCGAGGCTTTCGCGGCAGTTGGCACAGTGGAATCAGCTTCGGTGATTGAAGATCGAGAAACAGGGCGATCACGCGGCTTTGCTTTTGTGGAAATGGCAACCCCTGAGGAGGCGGCAGCAGCTATCGAGGCATTCAACGGCAAGGACTTCGGCGGCCGTAATTTGACCGTCAATGAAGCCAAGCCAAGAACTGATCGAGGCGGCGGCCGTGGCGGTTACGGCGGTGGACGTGGCGGTGGTCGTGGTGGTTACGGCGGAGGTGGCCGTGACCGCGATAACGATCGTTACGAACGCGAACCGCGTTGGTAAATACCGGCCACGGACTTACACAGACAAACACAGACTCAGTGTTAGTTCATGAAAGTCCGTGGCTATTTTCTTGCCTCGGGTTTGAGTTTCAGACTCAGTTTCTCTGTTCCCCGCACCACTTCAACGACATACTCTTCGCCGGCTTTCATCTCACCCAGCGCAGCCGTGTAGTCGTAAACGTTTTTAATCTCGCGCGTGCCGATCTTCACGATCTTGTCCCCAGCCTTTAGTCCCGCTTTGGCCGCAGGCGAATCATCACGGACGCCGTCGATCAGCAGGCCGTCGTTGCTGTCAGCGTAGTTGGGAATCGTGCCGAGATAGACGCGAAAGCCACCGGTACGTGGCGCTGCGTCGGACTTGGCGGTGGTGTAGGTCACGCGTTTGTCGGCCGTGTCGAGTTGATTGACGATGCGGGCGACCATTTTCAGAATGAGCACCTCATCGTCGTAATTGATCTTCTCAAACGTGTCTGAGGGTTTGTGATAGTCGTTGTGCGTGCCGGTCCAGAAGAAGAGCACGGGGATCTGTTTGGCGTAGAACGACGAGTGATCGCTCGGGCCAAAGCCGTCTTCGTTGAGCGTGAGTTGAAACGACTTTTCCGTGTCCGCGGCCATGATGTCGCGCCACTCTTTCGCGGTGCCGACGCCGCCGATTACGAGGCGGCGCTCTTTCATGCGTCCGATCATGTCCATGTTGATCATCGCGACAGTGTTCGCGAGTGGAAGCAATGGATGATTGACGTAGTAGTTTGAACCGAGCAGTCCTTCTTCTTCGCCGCCGAAGGCCATGAAGACGATTGTGCGCTTAGGTTTTGGCTTTTGGGTGCTGAAGAGACGAGCGAGTTCTAAAACACCGGCGGTGCCTGAAGCATTGTCGTCAGCGCCGTGGTGAATATCGCCGGAGGTAGGTGCGAGGCTGCCGCTGCCCTCGCCGCCACGTCCGAGATGATCGTAGTGGGCGCCGATAATGATGACTGACTTTTTGAGCAGCGGATCGGAGCCTTCCAGCATGCCGATTACGTTGTAGGCGGGAACTTCGCTGCGTACGATATCGGTGCTAAGACTCATTTCGCCAGTTAATGTACGGCTGGCTGGCGACTGTTCGAGTTGTGAAAGCGAAGAGGCTGAAAGCGCGAGCAGGCGATCCGCAGCCTGACGTGACATGATGATTACCGGAAGTCCTGCGTCACCCGCCATGTTGTCGTAAGCAAGTTTTGTTAACCGATCGTCCTTGAAGTTCGCTTCGCGAGCGATCACGATCAAACCCTTAGCACCTGCGTTGCGGGCAGCCACCGCTTTCCAGCGTACACCTTCGTAACGCAGGAACTGTCCGTGGGGATTTGCGCCGTCCGGTGTGCCCTGGAGCGCAATTGCGATTTTCCCGGTGGCGTTACCGGTGGCGTAATCGTTGTGATTCAGTTCCGAGGCGGTGATTCCGTAGCCAACAAAGACGAGACCGCCGTCCACTTTGGTTGAAGACGAAAAGCCAAGTGGCAACCAGTCAGTGCCCGGTTCCAGTTTGTCCTGGGCGAAGGTCAGGCTGTTTGTTTTTCCGAGCGTTACGCCCGCAACGTAGGGAAACTTCTGCAAGTAACCGGTTGAAAGCGGCTTCAGCTTTAGACGCGAGAACTCCTTCGCGATGTAATTCGCCGCTTCGGTGGCGCCTTTCGTTCCGGTGCGGCGACCTTCGAGCGCGTCTGAGGCGAGGTAGCGGACGTGTTGTTGGATGCGATCCGGCTGTTGGGCCGCGGCGCCCAGCGCAGAGATCAGAAGGACAGAAATAATTGCGGATTGGATCTTGATTGGCTTTTTCATTCCGCTCTAATCCTCCACCCAGTCGGCGATAAAAACATTAGTTTCTCCGACTAGTTTGGCATTTCGATTTGAGGCGAACACGAGCTTCTTGCCGTCTGGCGAAAACATCGGAAAGCCGTCAAACGTTTCGTTGAACGTGATCCGTTCTAATCCGGTCCCGTCAGTATTGATCTTGTAAAGATCGAAGTTGCGTCCGCGCGGATCGTCCATGTTGGACGAAAAGATGATTCGTTTGCCGTCCGGGAAAAAGTATGGGCCAAAGTTCGCCTTGCCGTTGCTGGTGACCTGGCGCTTGTTTGAACCGTCGGCATTCATCACCCAGATCTCGAGCGTCGTCGGACGAATCAGGTTCTGTTTGAGCAAACTGATGTAGTCGGCTTTCTGATCTTCCGTTTGCGGGTGATGCGCGCGATAGACGATCTGCTTGCCGTCGTAAGACCAGAATGGCCCACCGTCATAACCGAGCTCGTTGGTCAGGCGGCGCACGTTCTTGCCGTTGGCGTCCATCGTGTAGATGTCGAGATCTCCGTCGCGCATCGAGGTGAAGACGAGCTTCTTACCGTCCAGAGTGATCGTCGTCTCTGCGTCATAACCGGGAGAGTTCGTCAGTTGTTTCACGTCGCTGCCGTCGGGCCTGGCGGTGAAGATGTCGAAGCTCGGATAGACGGCCCAAACGTAGCCGCGCGAGAAGTCGGGTTTCGGCGGGCACTGCTTGTCACCAAGGTGAGTTGACGAATAAAGCACTCGCTTTTGGCCGGGAAAGAAATAGGAGCACGTCGTGCGCCCATCGCCGTTTGAGATCATCTTCACGTTCGAACCGTCGACGTTCATCGTGTAGATCTGATCGCAGCCACGGCCGTCGCGAGTCGATTGAAAGATCAGTTGCTTACCGTCAGCGGAAAAGTAAGCTTCCGCGTTTTCGCCGCCGAAGGTTAACTGTTTCAGGTGCCGGAGATGCTTCTCGTTAGGTAGAACGAGCGAGTCATCGCGCTTCGGTCTAGTCGCCAAACTGGCGCTGATGACTAAGGCTGCGAGTAGGAGAAGTAATGTTTTCACGGGTTTTCAGGCGAATTATCAAGATAATCAGCGAGCTAATACCGATGACAATACTGATCAACTGCGACGTCGAAAGGCCGGTCAGAGTCGTCAGACCGAGAATGTCTCCGCGTGGATCGTCACGCACAAACTCGATTGAGAAACGAATCACGGAATAGAGCACACCGTAAAAGAGCACGACCTGTCCATCGAAGCGCTTGCGTTTGTGGAGCCAGAGCAGAAAGAGAAAGACCAGCAACATCGCAAACGATTCATAAAGCTGCGTGGGGTGCAAATGCACGTCGGTCGGCACGCCGGTGATTTCGTGGCCCAACTCGGTAAACTTCACGCCCCACGGAAGATCGGTCGGCTTACCCCAGCAGCAGCCCGCAGCGAAGCAGCCCTGACGTCCGAAGAAGTTTCCGATCGCGATTCCCGGCGCGCACGCGTCCGCGGTTTTCCACCACGGCAACTGGTAACGCTTCATCAAGAAGTAACCGGCTGCGACCGCACCGATCAGGCCACCGTAAAAAACACCACCGGAACGCAGGAAGTCGAGCGACAGGAGTTGCCACGGATCCGCGCGATATTCCGGTTCGGTAAACAGCATCAGGATCTTCGACCCGACGAGCCCCGCCAACAACATCCACAAGCACAGATCGTAAACTTTATCGCGTGGCAAACCGTCGCGCGCCGCCAGTTTCGCTGTAATGAAGATGGCAGAGAGAAAGGCGAGCGCGAGAAAGACGCCGTAGGTGTTGATGGGGAAATTACCGATTCGAAACAGTTCCGGGTACATCTTGTGTCTTCGATCTGTGACTGAAAATCATATCCCAGGCGAGCAAAAGCGCGCCGATGGTGATACTCGCATCCGCGATGTTGAAAGTTGGCCAATGATAATTGCCGGCGTGTAGCACGATAAAGTCGACAACATATCCGAGGCGAACGCGGTCGGTTAAGTTGCCGATGATGCCGGCAAGCAGCAATGCGCAAGCTCCGAGCACGCGATCGTCATTTCGGGGAGTACGGAGAAAATAGTAAAAGACGGCAATCGCCGCTGCAACCGCGAGCACGACGAAGAACCAGCGGCCAAACGAGCCGCCTTCCTGTAGTTGGCCGAAAGCGATTCCCGGGTTCTCCGTGTAGAAAAGCTTCATGAAGCCGGGGACCACGACGCGCTCGTCGGCGAAACGCAGCGCCTTCACCGCCCAGGCTTTCGAGGCCTGGTCGGCGAGATAAATACCAAAGGCCGCCAGCAGATAGCCGGCGCGCCAGGCGAACCGCTCGCGAACGCGTTGCGAGGGATTGTTAAGACTGTTCTCCATGCTCGATCTCTTCGAGTGCGGCGGCGCAACGCTCGCAAACGGTCGGGTAACGCTCAAACTCCCCAACCCGCGTTGAGTAGTTCCAGCAGCGCTCGCACTTTTCACCCTTGGCTCTTTCTATCTGTATTTCAATCCCTGCGGTTTGGGCCTCAGCCAGCGCGACCTGTGAAACGATGAACACGTAACGCAACTGGCTTTCGTAGTTCTTGAGTAGCTCGTAGGTTGGCCCACCCGCACTGATTACGACCGCGGCTTCGAGCGAACTGCCGATGATCTTGTTCGTACGCGCTTTCTCGAGTTCGCCGAGTACCTGTTCACGAACAGCAAACAGACGATTCCAGCGTGGGATTAAATCCGCATCGTAGTGCTCAGGATCGGGAAAAGTTGCGAGATGCACTGACTTTGGAGTGTCTGCTTTAGATCCCCGCGGGATGTGTTCCCATACCTCGTCTGCTGTGAATACCAGGACGGGAGCCAGTATACGCGCCAACGAATCGACGATGTGGTAAAGCGCTGTTTGCGCGGAACGCCGCGCGCGGTTCTTCGGCGCGTACGTGTAGAGACGATCCTTGATGATGTCGAAATAGCGCGCCGACAGCGTAACGGTCGAGAAGTTCGTCACCGTCTGCATGACCGAGTGAAACTCGTAAGCCTCGTACTCTTTGTTTACTTCCGCGATCATCGCACCGAGCTCGGCCAACGCCCAACGATCAATTTCTTCCATTTCGTCGACGGGAACGCTGTCACCCGACGGATCGAAACCGTGCAAATTACCAAGCGCAAAGCGCGCGGTGTTGCGCAGCTTGCGATAACCATCCATTACGCGTTGCAGGATCTCATCCGACGCGCGCATATCGTCGAAATAATTCGACGACGCACACCACAAACGAATGATCTCCGCACCTGACTGTTTGATCACCTTGTCAGGCTCAACCGCGTTGCCGGCCGACTTGTGCATCGCGCGGCCTTGCGCATCGAGCGTCCAGCCGTGCGTGATCACCGTACCGTACGGCGCGCGATCGTGGGCCGCCACGCCGACCATCAACGACGAATTAAACCAGCCGCGAAACTGATCGCCACCTTCGATGTAAACATCCGCAGGCCAGCGCAGTTCCTCACGCCGTGGGTTTTCAAGGACTGCGATTGAGGAGCTGCCACTGTCAAACCACACGTCGAGAATGTCAGTCTCCTTGGTCCATTCCGTCGCCCCGCAGCCTTTGCACGTGTAACCCGGAGGCAGTAACTCCTCGGCCGGGTGCGTGTACCACGCGTCGCCCGACTCGCGTTCGAAGATGTCGGCTACGTGATTGATTACCGCCGCATCGGCAACCTCCGCGTTGCACTTCGCGCAATAGAAAACCGGAATCGAAACACCCCAAACGCGCTGACGCGAGACGCACCAATCCGGACGCCCCTTGAGCATGTTGCGCATCCGATCGCGGCCCCACGCCGGAATCCATTGCACACGTTCCTCAGTTTCGGCAATGGCGCCGGCGCGCAGCGAGCGCTGCCCGGCTGGTTCGCCCGCCACCTGGTCCATCGCGATGAACCACTGCGGCGTCGCGCGAAAGATCACCGGATTCTTGCAGCGCCAGCAGTGCGGATAGCGATGGTCGTACTTCTCGCTAAACAGCAGTACACCTTTCTCGCGCATGAACTCGACGATCTGATCGTTTGCCTCAAACACGCGCTGACCCGCGAAGTGCTCAACCTCGGGCGTGAAGCGGCCCGCGTTATCGACCGGACAGTAGATCTCCAGACCATAACGTTTGCCGATTACGAAGTCGTCGTGACCATGCCCGGGCGCGGTATGAACAGCTCCCGTCCCGGCCTTGGTGTCGGGCGCTTTCTTTTGCGCTTCGCTGACGTCGAGTTCGGTTTCCGCGTCAGCTTCACCGCCGAGCGTGACGTGCTCGCCGACCATCAGCAGCGACGGGCGATCGATCCACGGATGCCCGGCTTCAAGACGATCGAGTTTGGCGCCGAGGAAGCGCGCGAGGATCTTCGGTGGCAAATGTTCGCCCTTGTCGTTGTGTTCGGCGAACTCGCATTTCGTGGCGACAGCTTCAACCAGTTCGCTGGCTACGATGTAAACCTCGTCGCCGTGCTCGAAAGCTGAGTACTCAAAATCCGGATGGACCGCGATGCCGAGGTTCGCTGGTAACGTCCAGGGCGTCGTGGTCCAGATCAGCACGAACACTTTTCGTCCCGCGAGTGCCGGATCGATCAACGCCGGATCGCTGCGCAAGGGAAACTTCACGTAAACCGACGGACTCGTATGCTGGTGATATTCGACTTCCGCTTCGGCCAGCGCCGTTTGGTCCACGATGCACCAGTAAACCGGACGCGCGCCTTTATAAACGTAACCACGCTCGACGAAGCGTCCAAACATGCGCGCGGTTTCGGCTTCGTAATGGTTCGACATCGTCAGATACGGATCGTCCCACTCGCCGAGGATGCCGAGACGTTTGAAGTCGCGCGTTTGGTTCTTCAGCGCGTTCTGCGCATGTTCGCGGCAGGCGCGGCGAAAACTCTCGACGCTCAGGTCGTTCTTCTTCTTGCCCTTTTTAGCCAGCGCGCGCTCGACGTGTTGTTCGATAGGCAGACCGTGACAGTCGTAACCCGGCACGTACGGCGCGTCGTAACCCATCATGCTGCGCGACTTGACGACGAAATCCTTGAGAATCTTGTTCATCGCCGTGCCGAGATGGATGTCGGCGTTGGCGTAAGGTGGACCATCATGCAGGATGAACTTGTCTCGTCCGGCGCGGGCCTGGCGAATCAGCCGATAGAGATCGAGTTCAGCCCATTTCTGCAAACGAGCAGGTTCGCTTTGCGTCAGGTTGGCTTTTTGCGAGAAGCCAGTCTGCGGCAAGTTAACGGTCTTTTTGAGGTCGAGCGGCGTTTCTGTGGACATAAGCGTAAGTCGTAAATACTAGCAAAGTCATTGCCGATTGCCGATTGCCAAGTGCCGATTTTCTCGCGGCCGGAGGTCTTCAATCTGCATTTGGCAATCGACAATCGACAATAAAAGACCCGAGCCATCGAGGATGCGATGGTTCGGGTCCTTGCGAGCCGGTTTTGCGTGCTTGCTCAACCGATAAACATCTCATCCTCTCCGTACGTCTGATTAATGGGCTTCGGCACTGGCGCAACGAGAACCTCGAGGCCGCGGCGGAAGCCCGCCATAATTGCGGCCAGCTCGCGCGCCGGCTCTATGACCTTTGTTTGAATGAAGTCGGTCGTTAGCGCGACCTGCCGGTGCGTGCGGTCGATCGTTCTACTAACGAGCTCGACCTTGTCGCGCGCCTCCACCGCCGTGTCGCTCACGAGCGCTTTCAGCTCAGCGACCTCGCTTTTGATGATCGCGAGCGATTCCGAGAAATGCATCGTGGCGGTCGATAGATGACCCGAGACAGCGTTGAACTGCTCGGCGATCAGCTTGCCTTGCACCGCGATCTCTTTGCCTTGTTCGCTCATGACGGTGACGCGCTCGATGAGCGGCTCCATCTTCTCTTCCAATCGCCCGACGGTTTTCACGGCGCGGTTAACGTAGACCGCGATCGCCACCATGGCGATCGCGATCACGATAAACGAGGCGGCGACAACCACCATCACCCAGAACATTGGGTCGTTGGTGCTCATTTGTAGCGCGAAGCAGGACATTGTCGATTTGCGATTTTCGATTGCCGATTTAGAGTGCCGAGCCGTTCAAATCGGCAATCGGCAATTGGCAATCGACAATATGCTAGTTGGTCTTTTCTCCGTAATTCGGTGCGGCTTCGATGCGGCCGGACATTTCGGTCTTCCGCTTCTCTTCCTGGTATGCCTTCTTGCCGGCGTCGATCGCCGCGGCTACCGTTCCGGTTTGCCGAGCGGCCGCTTCACGTGCGCTTTGGGCCACTTCACCGACCCTCTCAGCCGCCTGCGAGTAGAGTTCACCGGCACGGGTGCGAGTCGCTTCGTAGTATTCGCCGGCCCGGTCGCCCAACTGTTGGGCCGCCTCACGCGAACGATCGATGCCTTTGCGGGTCGCGTCAGCGATGTCGCCGCGCAGTTCCTGGCCCGACTTGGGCGCAAACAACAGGGCGAGAATGGCGCCAATGCCACCGCCGATGAGCAGATATGTTAAGCGGGTAGAGATGCCGTCTCCGCTATCTCTCCGATATTCGTCGTATCCCATTTTGATGGGTCCTTTCTCTTAAAAGCGAAGCCCTATTACTCCGCTGGTTTCCTCAAGATTACGAGGCGTTGGACTATAACAAATGCCGCTTTGCGGGTGCAATTAGTGAAATCATGCCGCAGCGCTGAGAATCAGCTCTCTTCGTCGGCGCAAGCGTCTTCGACCTCCTGTTCGGCTGCTTCAGTAAGTACTTCAATTGAAACCCCAGAAAGGAAGTTTTCTACCGCAATGTTATTCAGTTTCTGCCTGAGATACTCTTCGATTTCGTCGTCTGGAAGATTTTGTAGCTCGTGCTCGATTCCGCAGCGCTCCCTGAGCCTGCGTGACAATTCTCTCACCCAGTACTGCATACTCATCTGAATGATTTCGGCTCCTATGCGTTCAGCCGCGCGTTCCGTTGTCCGCGTCTTGGGTAAGCGGTCGACGATTATGAAAGTCGTCGAGGCCATTCTGCTGCCTTCACCGAATTCCACTTCCGATAACCATCGGGACAGTTTGTCTTTTGAAATCTCCGAGTTTCCAGGTCCTATAAAACCAATGTCGAAACGCACTAGCTGCCCCGGCCTAATGAGTAGGGTAGCGTCGCATTCACGTAAGTCTCTGCTGTCTGAAAGCCAAAATACTCCTTCAGTTCTATCGTTTGTCGCGGGGTCAACTCGTTGAAAACCCAAAATAGTTAGGAGGGACCCAAGTATCAACCGCTCGAAAAGCTTTCCGTACATCGACTTGTCCGCTCCCCTTAGCGTGAGGGTTTGACTGCTAATAGCGGTCGTAAGTCGCGCTATGTCGGTCCAGTCCAGCGTAACACGCTTACCGGTAGTGTCTTCGAGGAAGCCTAACTCCATCGTTACATTGCCAAAATCCTCCTGGCACTTCTTAGCGGCCTCTGTCAACGCAGTTTCGAAATCCCTTATATATGCGCTTGTCCCATCTTTCTTGCTTCTCAGAACGTTTTGCACCTGCTTGCCTGTCAGTCCAATGACCCAGTTCGCCAGCCACGTTGATGCTTTGTCTCGTTTCTTGCGGTTCGCCAACTGATCAATTGCCAATTCAGACAAGTGATCACTGAAGTTTTCAATTTGCGCATGTCCACGTGCAAAGAATAAGAGCAATGCACCACTCACAATGGCGATCTTGCGACGAGAAAGTGGTTCGGTTTGCGTGCGAATGTTCTCCCCCAACATGACGCTCACGATCGATTTGCGGATCGCTTCTACGCCAATCTGTTCAACGAATTCCTTGCCGCCTCCAGTGAGGAGAATCCGGCCAGCTTCGGGAAAGAGTTCGTCCAACGTCATTGTCTAGGCCTGAATTGGCAGGTGTGGTTGTTCGGTATCGCTAAGAGACGCGCAGTTTAAGCAGAGGACATTCTTCGCGGCCGAACCGAGCCAGTTATTTGCGTTCTTCCGCATCAATTCAACATACTCAGGATTCATGTCGAACAAAACAAAGCGACGGTCCTTCTTCGCTGCCGCCGCTCCGGTTGTGCCTGAACCCGCAAAGGGATCCAAGACCACATCTTTCTTGAACGAGTAATAGCTAATAACCTTTTGGGCCAGTTCTAACGGGAATGCGGCTGGGTGTTCGGAATTCGTGTTTGGATTTATGCGCCAAACATTAGTTCGTTCATAACCGTCCTGGACTTTTGAATCATTTACGATCTCCTTGTCCGGATGATTCCTTATGTGCCAATCGATCAGGAGATCGGTACGTTTCCGGTAAACCAAAACGTATTCAGTTACGGGCACGGCCTTGTATTGGAGAGGGTTTCGGTCAGCGGCAAAGCGACGTCCTCTGCCAGTTGCCCAACCTGCGCCTTCGGGTTTTAACCAAATGATGTCGTCAACAAAATCATAACCTTCTTCAATGAAGATACGATGAAGATCGAACGGAACAGCGATTCGTCTCGAAGACTGACTTCTAGTGGCCCGACGCAGTAGCACGGGCGCACAATTTATTGCAAAGAATCGTCCGTCATTAAGTACCCGATGAATGCGTTTTATTACCTGCCGCATCTTGAACAGGTATTGCTCGTAAACTTCATAATCGCTGTATTCGGGGCGTGCGTTGAAGTACGGAGGTGAGGTGAAAACCAAGTCCACTGAGAGCGCCGGCATTTCGTCAATAAGTTCAATGCAATCACCAAGTCCGATGGTGTTCCTCAAACAGGATATTGGATAGGGCGTCTTTGTGGTTCGTTTTTTGACCTGAGTCTGATCCTTCTTAAGCAGTCTCGCTTCCAGCATTTCAGGCTTGGTGGTCTTTTCAACCAAAACACCAGTCGTATACGCATCGATTACGATTTCTCCGATTCCGGAGTCGCTGGTCTGCGATTGTAGTGGTACTCGCCATACGTGATACCTATCGTCCACTTCAGGCAATCCAAATCGGATAACTCTGCTAAGTCCAATGTCACTAAGCCAAGATGTCGCAATTTCTTTTGCTTGTGCTACAGTCGTGACCAGATACTTTCTCGCTTCGGCAACCAACGGTTTTGCTGACGACATGATTTGTGAGGCTCCTATTCCTAAGAAGTGAAAATCTTTATATCACATGTTCGTCGAGCTAGGTCTGACCAATACCGAATCAAATGCTTTGTCTTCATAAGGGAGCCGTTCTGTTTACTGGCCGCCGTTGTACTGTTCGAGCTTGCGGTAGAGCGTCTTGCGCCCAATGCCGAGCGCGCGGGCGGCGTGTGACTTATCGCCGGCGGTGTAATCGAGCGTGGCTTCGATAGCCTGGCGTTCGATCTCTTCCATTGACGATGGAACTGTGACTTCAAACGTGGTGGTGCGGCCCTCGCTCGCCGCCTTCGCACGTTCGACTTTGACGCGATCGCGTTCGCGCAACGCGACCTTGCTGATTGCTTCCGGCACGTCTTCCAATTCGATCTGCCGTCCCGAAGCGATGATCACCGCGCGCTCGATCGCGTTTTCGAGTTCACGAACATTGCCTGGCCACTCGTAAGTGATCAACGCCTGCAACGCGTCTTTCGAGATTCCGGAAATGAAGCGGCCGGTCTTCTGTTTGTAGTGTTCGAGGAAATGGATCACGAGCGGATGAATGTCTTCCGGCCGCTCGCGCAGTGGCGGCAGTGTGATCGGGAATACAGATAGACGATAAAACAGATCCTGCCGGAAGGTTCCGAGTTCGACAGCGCGCTTGAGATCGACATTCGAAGCCGCGACCACGCGCACATCAGTTTTGATCACCTCGCTGCCACCGACGCGCGTGAACTCTCCATCCTGCAACACGCGCAGCAAACGTACCTGGGCCGACAAACTCATCTCGCCAACTTCATCGAGAAACAACGTGCCGCCGTTCGCCTCTTCAAAACGTCCCCGGCGCAACGCGCGCGCATCCGTGAACGCGCCCTTCTCATGCCCAAACAATTCCGATTCGAGCAACGTCTCGGGAATCGCACCGCAGTTCAACTTCACATAAGGCTGATCTTCGCGGCCGGAGTTGAAGTGAATCAGGTTCGCGAGCAATTCCTTACCCGTGCCGGATTCGCCTTCAATCAAAACCGTGGTCTGTGTGTCGGCCACGCTCTTCGCGAGCTCGATCGCGCGGCGAATCGCCGGCGTCTGTCCGATGATGCGTTCTTCGCCGTAACGTTCGTGAAGGGCGCTGCGCAGGTGCATGATCTCGGCCGATAACTGGTCCCGTTCGAGCGCCGTTCCGATCTGGTCGGCGATGCCTTCGACCAGTGTGACTTCGTGATCATCAAAACGCTCGCGTGCTTCACTCCAAACCAAACCCAGCAAGCCAAACGTCTGTCCGCCAACACGAACCGGCGCCACGAGCGCGGCCCGTCCACCGAGCACGGAGTTGAACAGGAGTCGAATCGGAAACGGCAGATCGGTTTCGAGTAGCTGCAGGGTTTTGCCCTGCGCCAGCACTTCGACCATGGCCGGAAAGGCGGTCACGTCCAGCGATTGTCCGTGACTGGCGAATAATCCCTGCACCGAATCAGTCTCGACGTGCGGCGCGGCTTTGAAAGCCGCCAGACTGATGCGGCCTCCCGCCGGATCGAGCACGCCCAACGCCGCATAATCCGCACCAACGAGCGCGATCGCCCGTTCCAGAACCAGCGTCGAGACCTCGCGAAAATCGGAACGCGCATTCAACGCATTCGCTATCGACAACAAGGCCCGCTTGGTTTCGGCTTCGCGCTCCTTGTCGGTGTAGAGACGTGTGTACTGATAACCGATCGCGATCTGTCCGGCGATCGATTGTAGAAACGAAACCTCATCATCAAGCCACTCGCGCGGCGTGCGCGTCGTGTGCAAACCAACCAAACCGAGCACATCGTCGCCCAGCATCACCGGCACGACGAGCAACGAACGCGTGCCCAGGCTCTCCGCCAGAAACCTGACGCGCTGATTTAGTCCGCCACCCGATATGTCGTCGAAACGAATCGGCCGGCGAATATCCACGTGCTCGGAAAGTTGTTTGAGATCGAGCGGAATGACGGTCCCCAAGCTCGACGGCACATCGTTCGAAGCGCGCCACTCGTGGCTGATGCGCAGTTCGCTCGCCGACTTCAACTGAATCACGTCGCAGCGATCGACGTTCATCATGCGGCCGAGCTCGGAAACGATAACGGTCAGGAAACGGTCGAGATTGATGGCGTGTGGGAGAACCATCGCGAGGCGGTTGATGATGCCCTCGCGCGCCTCGTGCATTTTGATCTTGCGTTCTAGCGAAAGCGATTGAGCGGTGTCAGACATTCTCTGCCGAAAGAATAGACGAAGGCCCTGGGAGTTGCAAAGCAACTCCAAAAACTCGTACTGGTTCAGTTTGAATACGCCGAAGGCGTTGGCTAATTTCAGCCCGGGGTTCGAGCTTGCGAGAACCCTGGGATCAGAAATAAGAGATGGATTAACCCTGCAAGGGTTTGTCCCGGAAGAAACCCTTTCAGGGTTGAGCGCTCTTTTATGCTCGGTCCCAGGGTTGTCGCGCTGCTCCAACCCTGGGCTGAAACTGGCCAACGCCTTCGGCGTATTCAAACTGAACCAGTACCAATTTCAAACTGAACCAGTACCCAAAAACTGGTAGCGCCCTGGTTTGAGCGCGTTCAAACCAGGGCGCTACGCAAAAACTGGAAAGGCGCAGGCAAGTTGCAAAGCCCGGCCCTTTTGTCCGTATAATCCGAGCATGCCGATTTACGAATACGAGTGTCGCAAATGCAAAGCTCACATCGAAGTTTTTCAGAAAGTGTCAGACAAACCGCCAACGAAGTGCCGGAATTGCGGCGGCCGGCTGGAGAAGCAGATCTCAGCGCCGGCGATCCAGTTCAAGGGGTCAGGTTGGTACGTAACTGACTACGCCGGAAAGGCAACGAAGTCAGAATCCGAGACATCATCTGAAACAAAGACCGGGAAGACCGAAAAGACTGACAAGAAAAGTACGCAGGAAAGCTCCCCTAAGAAGAGTTCGGAGAAGGCTTCACACCCGAAAGCAACCAGCGACTGAAGCAGCCTGAGGTAAATGCGCTCGCCAGGATTTCAGCTCACATTGTTTGGCGCGATCATGGCCACACTGCTGGCTGTGTCTGTCGTGGCGCAGTCGGGCAACCGCCCGCACGCAAACGCAGCCGGCGGCGTGCAGGTCGGCGTTATGGCGCGACGCGACGACAATCGCACTGCGCCGGTCACCAGTAAAGAAGTCTCGGTTTACGACAACGGCGTCGAACAGTCGATTCGAAACTTCACGCCCGATCCGTCGCCCGCGCGCATCGTGCTGCTGGTCGACAATTCGTTATCCATTCGCGCGGACGTGGAAAAACTCGAACAGGCAGCGCGCGAGTTTGCTTATGAGATCTACGAAGGCGACAAACTGCTGATCGTCGGTTACGACGAACAAGCGGAGATCGTCTCTGACTGGACTGACGATGCGAAAGCGATGGAATCGTCGTTGAAGTTGTTCAGAAAGAAGGGGCAGCCGCACCTTTTCGACGCGATTCGCGCGGTGGTTGAAGAGGCGCTGCGGCCGTTGCCCGCGCAGAAGCGAATCATCATCGTGATCAGCGACGGACTCGATCGCGGCAGTAAAGCCACGTTTGAACAAACGCTGTCGGAGTTGCAGGCGGAGAACATCACGGTGTACGCGGTGCAGGCGGTCGATCGCACGCGCGGCGCGATCCGGCGCGATGTGCCGAAACCGAAAGTGGTGATTGATAAGCTCGCGGAAGGAACCGGTGGACAGATCTTCTCAATCGAAGAGCCGAGCGTGGCAGCGAAGACGATCTGTGACGAGCTCCGCAAGAATCGCTACACGCTCTCTTACGTTCCTTCGAACGCGCCTTTTGGGACGCCGCGCGCGTTGCTCGTGGTGGGGAATCAGGGAATCACCGTCAGGGCGAAGTCGATGCAGCAGCCTAACTAATCTGTGGATGGTTTACCGGCGAGAGTAGAGATAGAAGAGCCCCGCCATGATCAGCACCACAAGCGCTTCCATGAAGATGAAGAACCGCGGGACAAAAGTACCGTCGTCGAGAAAAGAGTCAGAGTAAGCGACATACGTTCCGATAATCAGCCCACCCGTGATCCAGATCAGTTGCCGCTTTCGATCCCACCCGAGCATTACTTCTCTTTCAACAAGCCCGACAGCCAGTGCATGAGATTCAACGCGTACTGCTTGTTGTCGTTGCCGGGCGCGTTCATGCCCATTTTCTGTTTGTTTAGCCCGGCGATTTGGGCCGAGAGCATTGCCGCTTCGCCCTGGACCACGACGCGTCCCTTGCCAAACTTCAGCGCCAGAGCCTGAGCGCGTCCCGCTGCGGAGACCGATGAGTCGGCTTCGCGATTCGGCGTGTCTTTGGCTGTGTCTGAGAGTTTGAGAATGGCAACGCTGTCGTCTGGTCCTTTTAATGATTGGCCGGTGAAGCTCTGCACGCTGTTGAGCCGTTCGTTCTGGTCACGGCCTTCAGTGATCGGATGGGTCGCGAGCAATTTGTTTTCGCGTGAGAAGATGAGTAACGAAGGGCTATTTTCAACCGAGTTTGCCGGGTCGTAAGTGAAGCCCTTGCTCATGTCGACACCGAAGCGATTGCCTAGTGCTGCGGCAGCGCCGCCAAACGGTGCGTGATCCGCGATGAGCAACAAGGCGCCGCCCGACTTCACCCAATCCTGCACGGCCTGACACTCTTCTTCTGTAAACGCTGAAGTCTCCGCGCCGTTGTCGTCCATCTCTTCGGCGCCGAGCGCGTTCGCGATCACCAGCACTTTGAAACCGCTCAATGAACTCTTGGTGAAAGGTTGTCGATTGCGGATGACGCGGTAGCCGTCGTTCAGCAAAAGATCGACGAATGGTTTGTAACGGCCTTCGGTCGTGTGAAAGTTGTGATGCGCTTCGTCGAAGAGCACGCGTGGACCGGCTTTTTTGTAAGCCGGATTCTCGACAGACGTGTTGAATTCAGGATCGGGAAGTTGTTGGGCCAAAACGGCCACGGACGACACGGATAAAACGGACAGGAGAAGGCAGAAAATAGCGGCGCGTTTCATTTTAGCTTTGTTAGCCGGTCAGCAGCCGCGTAAAGGGTCTCGTCTTTCTTGCAGAAACAGAAACGAACCTGCTGTTGGCCCAACTCCGGCGCGCTGTAGAAGCTCGAACCCGGCACACACGCGACGCCGACCTCGCGAATCAGGTGTTTCGTGAATTCGACGTCGTCAGAGAACCCGAAGCCGGAGATGTCAGTCATGATGTAGTAAGCGCCATCAGGCACGAACGTTTTGAAGCCCGCTGTTTCCAACACCGGCAACAACAGATCGCGGCGCACGCGATACTCGCTCTGTAACGTGTCGTAATACTTCTGCGGTAACGACAACGCGTAAGCTCCCGCCACCTGCAACGGCGCCGCTGCGCCGACGGTCAGAAAATCGTGCACCTTGCGAATGCCGCTTGTGATCTCAGGCGGTGCAATGCAGTAGCCCACGCGCCAACCGGTGACTGAATACGTCTTCGACATCGAGTTCACAACGACTGTGCGTTCGCGCATGCCGTCGATCTGGGCCATCGAGATGTGCCGGATGTCGGCGCCTTCGCGTGGATACAGGATGTGTTCGTAAATCTCGTCGGTGAAACAGAGCGCGTCGAATTCCCGGCACAGACCGGCGATAAACTCCATCTCGTCCTGCGTGAACACCTTGCCGGTCGGATTATTGGGATTACAAACGATAATCGCCTTGGTCTTCTCGTTGAAGGTTCTGCGCAGCTCTTCTCGATCGAAGCTCCAATCGGGCGCTCGCAGTGGCACGTGTCGCGGGCGCGCGTCGGACAGGATCGCGTCCGGCGCATAGTTTTCATAGAACGGTTCGAAAACGATGACCTCTTCGCCGGGATCGACCGTGGCCATCATCGCGGCGATCATGCCTTCGGTCGAGCCGCAGGTCACGGTGATCTCTGTTTCCGGATCAATGTCAAGACCGAGATACGAGCGCGTCTTGCGGGCGATGGCGTCGCGAAAATCTTTCGAACCCCAGGTGATCGCATACTGGTTCACATCAGCCGCGATCGCTTCCATCGCCTTGCGCTTGATGTCCTCGGGCGCGGAGAAGTCGGGAAAACCCTGCGACAGGTTTACGGCGCCATGCTTCAACGCTTCACGAGTCATCTCGCGGATAACGGACTCGGAAAACGAGCTCGCCTTCTGCGAGACATGGCGGTTTTTTGAAAATGAGGGCGTAGCCATGTGGTTTCTTTTAACGGCGAGCCACAGAGTACACAAAAGAACCCGGCGAGGCAAAATTCATCCACAGATTACACCGACTCGATAAAAACTAATCGATGGATTAAGGAATGATCTCTTCGCCGGCGGCGTCGCGTTTTAGTTGATTGAGGATGGAACGGATGGCGGCGGCGTAACTGCCGTTGGGCGCGAGTTCGAGATATTTTTCGTAGGCGGCGATCGCTTCTTTCGGTTTGTTGATCTTTTCATACGCCGCCCCGAGCATCTGGTAGATGACCGGTTCGCTGTCGGAAAGCTGGTCCAACGCTTTGCGCAACTCGACTACCGCCGCCGCGAAGTCGCCCTGATCTTCCAGCACGCGCGCTAAACCGACGTGCGCCTCCGGCTGAAAGCCGCGAGCCTCGCGGATCGCACGGCGAAACGAACGAATCGCGTCGTCCGTGAATGCTTCTTCACGATAGATGCGTCCTTCGACGGCCGAAGCTTCCGGATAAACCGGCCGGGCGCGCCGCGCCGCGTCAATTTCAGCTCGTGCTTCTTTAAATTGGTTCAGGTCGAGCAGCAGGCGCGCGAGTCCAACATGAGCCGCGGGATGGCGGGGACTAATCTTGAGCACTTCGCGATAGAGATCGGCGGCTTTCTCGCGCGCCGCTTCATCGCGAGCTTGTTCGCGTGCGGTTTCTGCCTTTTGAAATAGCAGTTCGGCTTCGTCAGTCGCCGGCAGGAGTTTCACCGCCAAGGTACGACGGCCGGGCAATAAGGAAGCGGTTGTTTCTTTGAAACCGTTGGCGCGGACGCGCACCGTGTGCCGTCCGGGCGTGACTTTCGTCAGGGTGAGTTTGCCGGAAGCGTCAGTGGTGCCGCGTCTGATTTCGTCAATCCAGACGATCGCGTTTGGTTCGGTCGTGATCGTGAGTGCCGCGGGTTGGGCGTGGGCTGCTAGCGCGAAAAGAGTTAGCCACAGACAAACACGGATAACACGGACTGCACGAACCATGGCAGCTATTCCTCGCCGCTTCCACTAACCCGGCGTTTGCGCACGTTTGGATCGGAAGGCGCGAGGGCACGGGCGCCAACCTCGGGACGGAAGTTGCCCTTTTCATCGTAGAGCCGCAAATACTGCAAACGGTTTCTGACGACACCTTGAACGTATCCGCGCGTCTCTTTGAACGGAACGGCTTCGGCCCACTCATCGATCTCCGCCGGCAACGAAGCCTTCCACGTCACGGCTCGATTTGGACCAGCGTTGTAAGCGGCGGCCACATACTCGATGCGCCCAAACTTGTCGATCTGATCGCGCAAATAGGCGGTGCCGAGTTGAATGTTCAAGCGCGGCTCGTACAAGGTTTCGGCAGTTATCTCACGGCTCACGCCGTACTTTCGCGCCGTCAACTTCCCGGTCGGCACCAGCACCTGCATCAGGCCGTACGCCGCTGCTGACGATCGCGCGCGTGCTGTGAAGATCGTTTCCTGACGAATCAAACCGGCCACTTGATATGGATCGAGATTTCGCGCGCGCGACTCCTGCACGATGATGTCCCAGTAAGCGAGCGGGTAAAACACGTCCCACTGCTCGCGGGTCATCTCTTCGGGTTTCATCTGCGAGTAGTCGGGGAAACTGCGGCGCAGCGCGTTCAGCGCGCGAACGTTGTCGTCGTTTGAGCGATGGATCTTCGCGATCGCGAGGTTGACTTTTGGACTGTCGGGCGTCTTATCGCTTGCGATTGCCAACTCTTTTAACGCGAGTTCGTCGAGACCGACGTTGTCGAGTTCGTCGGCTTTGCTGATGCGCGTGTCGGCGTCAGCGTCGGCAGTTTCTTCAGCGACGGTGACGGTTTGCAGGTTTGCGATTGCGCGCGCGACGATCGAATCTGGTGGAAACGTTTTCGCCCTGGTCGTGCGGCTCAAGACGTCGAGACGTTGCTTGGCGAGATAACCATACCAGTTCGCGTCGTAACGGCTCTGCATCGCTTCGTAGAGCGCACGTGCTTCTGCCAGTTTACCTGCGCGTTCGGAATCGCGCGCGGCCCAATATCCGGCGCGACCGCGATTGTCCGTGTTCTTATCCGCGTAGTACGCGAGATGTTCGGTCAACATGCGGGACGACTCGGCGAAGTTACGCGCTTCGTGTGCATCCCACGCCAGGTCAAACTGCGCCTGGGCCACGTCGAGCGAACTCGAAAAACCACTGACCGCCGCTCGCAGGAAATAGTTAGCGTCTACGTCGTTCTTGGTGTCTCTTGCTATGTAGCCAACAGCCACGAAGGCTTTTGGCGTGAAATTGCTCGCCGGAAACACGCGACGCATCTCTTCGACAGTCCCGCGTGCCTGTTCCCACTGCCGCGCTCGTGCATACGTTTGCGCAAGGTAGAAAAGCGCCTCCGCTCGTGTTTCACCAGTAGAAGCCGGAATCGTGTTCAAGGCGGCTACAGCATCCGTGGTCTTGCGTGCATTCGAGGCGGCGATCCCGCGTCGAAGCTGGTTTTCGTTTGTGGCAGTGGCCGGAAACTTTGCGAATGCATCGCCGTAGGCAGTCAACGCGTCGCTGAATCGCTTCGCTGCATACAAGCGATCCGCGCGGGCCATAGCTTCTTCAGCACTGGCCGGTGACACCGTTGCGCCAAGCCGCGTAATCGCGGTCGCTGCATCGGCACTCTCTGATGATTCAGGTGCGAAGAAATAGAGACGTCGATACGAAGCCAGCGCGCGCGTGTTATCCGACGTCTGCTCGTAAGCTTTTGCTGAGGCCAGCAGCGCGGCCGCGTCGTCCTTCTGACTCAAATCCTTTAGCAGCAGCGGAACGGCCGCAGTCTCGCCACTCTTCGTCAACAATTCAGCCGCGCGAAGCGTAGCCTCGCGGGCACGCAGCGAGGCCGGGTATTGCTGCATTATCTGTTGATAAAGCGCACGTGCTTCGGCGTCCTTGCCCGCTTGTTGTAGCGCATCAGCACGCAGGAAAAGCGCGTGATCGGCAATCGACGTGTGTTCCGCGATTAGTTTGGTGTCGATGAGTGTCGCAGCGCCGGCAAAATCTTTCGCATTGAGCTTGATGCGAGCGCGGACGAGACGAGCGAGGGCGGCGGTTTTCGTGCGAGGAAACTGATTTTCGATCGCTACGACAGCGTTTTCAGACGGCAACACGTCGTTGCGCGTCATGCTGCGCAAAGTGTCGAGCGCTTTTTGTTCAGCCGGAAGCTGCTGCCTGGTCAGGCAGCTTGCGCTCATGAGAAAGGGCAGCGACGCAAGGCCGACGAGTGCGATCGCGATGGAAATCAGAAGTAAGCGATGCCTGGCCAAAACACTAAAAACCGATCTAAGCGTTCACTGTCGCGCCGGGGTAATTCGATCCCAGTTTTGAAACGTCGCCTTCGGCCAACGTGTTCACAAGTTCTCCGTGGAAGTAGTCGTAACGAGCCGCGACTTCAGCCTTCACGCGCTTATCATACATCTCGCGTGAGCGATCGATGTATTCGCGCAACCGATCGTAAAGATCGTGTTCGGTCCGGCCTTCCGCAACTTTCTGCTCGTTGTAGAGCTTGATTTCAGAGATCAGCAGTCGCGCAAAGCGGCGAGCGTCGTTGTGCAAACGGCGCTCTTCGTCGCCATGAACTTCCACCGGCAGCTCCGCGTCCTGACCGAAACGTCTCCGCGGCGCCGCAGCCGGAGCTTCTTCAACCGGCGCCGGACTCCAACTCTGCGGTTCTTCAACCGCAACACCAGACATTTCTGTTGCAAACTCAGCCGGTGTGGTTGCTTCTTCAACAACGGCGCTGTCCGTCGGTGAACTAGCTTCAGCGGGTGGGGCCTCGTAAGTTTGAATTGTGTCAGCGCCTGAGAAGGAAGGCTCCGGTGCGGGTTGGAACGACGGCTCAGGAGCCGCTTCAAACGATGGTTCAGGGGCGGCAACCGGCGGTGCAGGTTCGTATTCACTCGCCGGCACGTATGAAGGCTGTGGCGGAGGTTCTGGCGCTGGTTCGACCGGCACGGCCTCGACCGCCACCGATGCCGCTTCTTCAACAGTCGCACGTTTCGGCGCGGCCGCGCGCGAAACCGACAGCAGATCGACAGCCATTCCGGAAACCGTCGTGAGCGTTTCCAGCGCTTCGAGATTGATCGATTCCGAATCGAGTCCCGCCGAATCGGCGTAGAGCACGGCCACGGCGCGTCCGCGCACGGTGAGCGGAATCGCCACGATGCGTTGCGGCGGTTCCTCGCCGAGCCGGTTAATCAACATGTGATCTTCCGCATGAGAACCCGGTCCGCCACTCCACGTCGTCAGTGCTTTCGCCGCGCCGCCGATAACTGTGTCGGCACCGAGCGACAGAGAAATCTGTGGAATCGCCTGGTCGCCGACGGTCCCTTCAAAACCACGTCCACGCCAGCCGCTCGCCTGATCGCCTTTGATAACAAAGAAAGCGACACGTGGCGCAAAGGAGGAAGCCCGGTTCACGAGCGCCTTGAGAATCTCGGCCTGCGACTTCTGCTCGGTAATCTCCGAAATAGCCGATTTCACGATTGCCATGTCGCTGGAGGCTTTGGCCCGCGACGACTCCGACGCGGCCTGTTCGATGCCACGTTCGTGGGCGGCGTGCAGGTGTTCGCTGATCGAAGCGACCAAACTGCCTTCTAGCTGCACGTCGGCCTGACGCTCAAGAAATGCCGAGAGGGATTCATTGACCAGGCTTTGCAGCGTGGCTATCTCCTGCTTGACGGAGTTGAGCCGACTTTCCAGGTAACTCTCAATTTCACGCCGCAAACTGTCTTCCAAATGTCCGTTGACCACAGTTGGGTCCTCCGTGTCGTGGTGTTGATGTGACGAACCTAAGGTCTTCAGGTAGGCAAACTAACCCAAGGTCTAATGCGCTAAAGAGCCTGGCAGGGGGCACGGGCTCGAATGTGATTATGGACGGGCGGGATTACGCTAGTCAATACTTACGTTTTTGGGCGACATTGGCCGGAGTCTTGATCGCTCTGGTATCTTGGTTGCTGTTGTCGCAGATCATATGGAGGAAAACCACGCTTCGATGGCTGCCACGATTCTCATCGCTGAAGACTACGACGACAATCGCGAACTGCTTCGTTTGCTGCTCTCAGGCGCGAATTACGAGGTTCGTGAGGCCAGGAACGGGCAAGAGTGTCTGATGCTGGCCCGCACGGATCCGCCTCCCGATCTCATCATGGTTGACCTCTCGATGCCTGAATTGGACGGCTGGGAGGTTTTCAGACAGCTCAAGGCCAATTCTAATACAGCGCACATTCCCTGCGTCGCGGTGACGGCCCACACGGACCGCGACCGCGTGCGGGCGTTGCAATCGGGATTTAGCGATTTTGTCGGAAAGCCCTTCAGGACCGAGGAATTGCTGATGACCGTCGCCCGGCTGCTGGTTCAGAAATAATTGATAGCCACAAAGAAGCGCAAGAGGCACAAATGTATTGACCAGGTTCTTTCTGCCTCTTGTGCTTCTTGTGGCGCTTACTGCCTGTAGATCGAGCCGCCTTTCATCACGAACTTAACCCGCCTGAGCGAGCCAACGTCCTTTGTGGGGTCTCCTTCGACCGCGATCAAATCCGCGAACAGACCCGATTTCACGCTACCGATCTTATCGCCCATGTGCAGCACGCGTGCGTTGACTGAAGTCGCCGAGCGTAAAACGTCGACGAGCGGCATCCCAAACTGAACCATCATTTCCAGTTCGCGCGCGTTGTCGCCGTGCGCAAACACGCCGACGTCACTGCCGCTGGCGATTGTCACGCCGGCTGCGAGCGCCAGGTTAAAAGCACGACGCTTTCGTTCGGCATTTGCGGGACTGACAATCGCGAGCGTCGGACATAGGGCAACGTTGTGGTCCTTCATCAAGCGAAACACTTCCGCCGTTCCGCCATCGCCATGTTCGATTGTTTCAACGCCCGCGAGCGTCGCGCGCCGCATTCCTTCCGCGGTCGTCGCATGTGCGGCAACCGGAACGTTCGCGCTCTTCGCTGTTTCAACGACCAGCTTTAACTCATCGAGCGAAAACGTTGGCGCGGCGCCTTGTGTGCCCCAGCGATAGTCGGCGTAAACCTTGATCCAGTCAGCGCCGTGCCCGATCTGATCGCGTACGACGCGCGTGAGACTATCAACGCCGTCAGCTTCTTCGGCGCCCTGCGGCACGCGCCACTCAGAAGCGAAACCTTTTGGACCGTAACTCCCGGTCGCGACGATAGCGCGCGTGGTTACGATCATGCGCGGGCCGGGAATGATCCCCTGTTCGACCGCCTGCTTCAGCCCAACGTCGGCATAACCCGCGCCTTCGGTGCCGAGATCGCGAATCGTCGTGAAGCCGGCCTGGAGCGTGTTGCGCAAATGATTCGTTGCGCGTGCGACGCGCAGGCTCAGCGACTCACGGGCCACCTGATCGTTCCAGACGGTTTCACTGTACGGATGCAACAGCACATGCGAGTGCGCTTCGATCAGGCCGGGCATCAACGTCAGTCCGGCGAGTTCAATCACTTTCGCGTTCGCCGGCGCGTTGATGGTTGAAGTTGGACCAATGGCTTCGATCTTCTCACCGCGAACGAGAATGGCCCAGTTGTCGTGAAGCTGGGCCGACTCGCCGTCGAAGACACGCGTCGGTTTCAGCAGATAGACCGTTTCCGGAGTCGGCGCAGGGCGTTGCGTTTGAAACGGCAGCAGTAGCGCGAGACAGAGCAGTAGCAGGGGAGACCAGCGCATCGTCGTTTATTTTTCGGAAATGACTACAGTTTCAATCGTAGGCGGCAGCGGATGCAGCGTGCTGCGCGAAAAACCGGCGTTGGCAAACATACGTTCCAACTCGGCAAACGTGTAAGCATCACCTGACGGCGTGCTCGTGAGCATCATCATGCTGAAACCGGCGGCGTCCGGAGGCGTCACCCGATCGTCATTCGGAACAAACTCGAGCGTCACCGCGCGGCCACCGTCGGCAAGCGCGTTATGAACTTTGCGCAGCAGTGTTTCGCAAGTCGACGGATCGAAGTGGTGCAGGAAGTTTGTCAGCAGGACGAGGTCGTAACCCGTGCCGTAATCGACATCAAAAGCGTTGCCTTCGATCGTGTGATAACGATCGGCGACTCCCGCCTTCTGTGC